>Ga0302326_10000818_pt1 | contig 81349 bp, 73 predicted proteins | sample Palsa_T0_3_FD_202264 | JGI IMG/M metagenome (GOLD analysis project Ga0302326, IMG submission 202264) | Peat permafrost microbial communities from Stordalen Mire near Abisko, Sweden - Palsa_T0_3 | ecosystem: Environmental > Terrestrial > Soil > Palsa > Peat permafrost | place: Sweden: Abisko...
GCTCTGCGAGCAGGTCCTCCCGGCGATTGGTTTTGGGTAGCCAGAAGCGGACGGCCTGCAGGTAGCGATCGATCAGGTCGGTTGCGTTAGTGGACTTGTCTGGGCTGGACGCTTTGCTCATGCTCATAACGATGCCTCTTCAAGAATCTTGTTGATCGACGCGTTGATGCTTTCCCACTCCTCGAGCAGTTGCTTGAGGATCAAGTCTCCGGCCGGTGATAGGCGGTAGAAGCGCTTGTTGCGTTTATCCTCTTCACGCCATTGGCTGACCAGCAGGCCCTGAGTCTCCAGGCGACGCAGCAAGGGATAGAGGGTACCTTCATCGATGGCCAGGCCGTCATCGGCCAGCGCTTTGCGAAGCGTGTAGCCGTACTGCTCGGTCCGAAGCTGGGCCAGGACGGCGACAATCAGGCAACCGCGGCGCAGCTCTAGCTTCAGGTTTTCGAGAATCTCGGGGCTGGCTGCTGTACCGTTCGTCATATAGTATGCGATACACACTGTATGGCACATGGGATACGTTGTCAAGGGGAAAATGACCCACGGAGGGGCGGATGCCTTCGTCCGCACAGGCAGCGGCATGACTTTATCGGGACGCCGGAGTGGCGGGCTTGGGCTTTCACACTCCGGCTGAGACGACTTGGCCGGGAGCGGCAACTGGCACCTCACGCTGCGCCAAGCTTCGGCGGTAGTGAACATGCCGCCAGCGGGTCATCTCCACCAGCGGCTTCCAGACTGGATTGACCAGGTCGTGCTTGATCAGCAGGTGCCAGAAGCGGTTGGAGCGCTTGTAGAGATACGACATGGCGAGGTAGAGCGGGATTGCCTGCAAGTCTTTCCACGTTTCAACCTGCGGCCGCCGACGCCAGATCGAGGCATGGGAGAACAGACGCTGGTAGATCCAGGCGTAGCCTTGCTCGAGCTCTTCGGGCGTCATGTGCTTGGGCTGGAAGACGGCGTGGCCGGTGTCATATAGGGTCCAGTCGCGGTGCAGGATGCGGCCTTGCGATTCCATTTGCTGAAACAACGGCGTCGCAGGGTAGGGGGTCAGGATGTGAAAGGTCGCGCATTCCAGACGATTTCCCTCGATCCATTCCGCGGTGCGGGCGAAGGAATCTTTGCGGTCGCGGTCGAAGCCGAGGACGAACGATCCGTTCACCTGGATGCCGTGGTCGTGCAGCATGCGCACCCGGCGCGCATAGTCTGAGGTCTTCGGTGTCTTTTTGTGAGCGTCGGCAAGATTGTCGTCCGAGAGCGACTCGAAGCCGATGAAAACGCCGGTGCATCCGGCGAGCGCCATGTTGCGGATCAGGCTGGGATCATCGGTCACGTCGATGGTGACGGCGGCACTCCAGATTTTGTCGAGCGGACGCAGCGCGGCACAGAGCGAATGCAAATAGTCGCGGCGCGAGCCTAGATTGTTATCGATGAAGACGGCGTAGGGCTCGCCATTCTCTTGAAATTCGGAAGCGATTTGTTCTGGACGCTTCATGCGGTAGGGCATGCGCAGGCCGTCGGTCGCGAGATAGCAGAAGCCGCAACGGTTGTGGCATCCGCGGGTGGCGATCAGGCTGGTGGTGGTGAGAAAGCTGTGGCGGGGAAGGATCGAACGGCGCGGCGGAGGATCATCACAGTAGTCATTTTCGTAGGTTGCAACGTAACGCGGCTGCAGGTGTCCGGCTTCTACGTCGCGGAGAATTTTCGGCCAGAGTTGGACGCCGTCGCCGAGGGCGAGGGCGTCGGCGTGAGGCGCGCATTCGTCGGGACAGGATAAAACATGCAATCCTCCGAAAATTACGTTCGCGCCACGCGCACGGTACCAGTCGGCCAGTTCATAGGCGCGCTTTGCGAAAGTCAGATGCACGGTGATGCCCACCACTTGCGGCATCGGTTGAAAAGGCGGGCGGCCGTCGAGCAGATTTTCGTCCCAGTAGTCAACGCGCCAGTGCGCGGGGGTTGTGGCGGCGAAGCTGGTCAGCGCGAGAGTCGGCGTGAGGACGTGCTTGCCGAAGCTGGCGTTCGCATCCTTGGGGTAGAACGGGTTGATCAGGAGCGCGTAATGCGGTTCAACGGGGGCGCCGGCTTGAGAAGGATTAAGCTTAGGCGCAACCACCATTTCGCGGGGAATCCAGCGCTTGGGAACGGGGCGAAGGAAGGGCTCGTCGGATGCGATCATTGAAGTAACTTTACATTACAAAGTACTTCATGTCAATCGATTGTGCTTACCGAAATCCCAGACAGCTCAGGGCAAGCTGCGTCCACCCGTCCGCGAGCGTATCTAGACCATCGTGAGCACGACGCGGAATCTGGCCTTGCCGCTGATCATTTGCTGGTAGGCGTCAGCGGCTTTTTCGAGCGGGAAGCGCTCGATCATGGGGCGGACGCCGCTGAAGGCGCTGAACTCCAGCGCATCCTGCGAATCGCGAGCGGTGCCGGAGGCCCATCCGCGGATCGATTTACTCCCCGGAATAAGTTGAAGCGGCGTTACCGTGAGCGATTCGAAGCCCGCGCCCACAACCATCAAGGTGCCGCGGGGAGCCAGGCCATTGACCAGCGCGGAGATCGATTTCGAATCCGGCGCAGTGGCGAGGACGACGTGGGCTCCGCCCATTTTCTGCAACACCTGAGCCGGATCTCCGGCGCTGGTGTCGACGTATTCGTGCGCGCCGAGTTTCTTGGCGAATGCCTGCTTGTCGCCGCCGCGTCCAATGGCGACGGTGCGAAACCCCAGCTGCCGGGCATACTGGATCCCCAGGTGCCCGAGCCCGCCGATCCCCTGCACCGCGACCAGGTCGCCGCCACGCGCGCCAGAATTTCTCAGCGCATTAAAGACCGTGAGGCCCGCGCAAAGCAGTGGCGCAGCTTCGTCGGCGGGCAGGTCGTCGGGGATGAGTGCGACCGCATCGGCGGGAACGACGACATACTCGGCGTAGCCTCCGTCAAAAGTGATCGCGGTGACCTTCGCGAACTGGCAGTTAATAAAGTCTCCGCGGCGGCACGGATCGCAGGTAAAGCAGTGCCCGCCGTGCCAGCCCACGCCCACACGCTGGCCCGGCTTCCACTGGATGACGTCGGCGCCGATGGCGTCAATTTGGCCAGCGATCTCGTGGCCCGGCACGCGAGGATATTGAATGCCTGGCCAGTGGCCTTCTTTCACCAGACTGTCGCCCTGGCAAATGCCACAGGCCTCGACTTTGATGCGCACTTGACCGCGGCCAGGTTCGGGCGTGGGTCGATCAACGAGTTCGAAATTTCCGCCGGGCTTGCTGATTTGGACTGCTTTCATGGGAGACCTCATTCCATAGCTGCAAAAGTTGGCGGGGTTAAGTGACGCGGCAGATCTTCCTTCTCGCAGCAGCGTCGCAGAACCCTATAGATCGTGTGCGATCGGATAGGGATGCCACAAATCGAAATTCGAGATTCCGGAACCTATCCAATCCGGGAAATCGCCTGATCGATCCGTGCCACCGTGGTTTCTTTCCCGAGCACTTCCAGCGTTTCAAACAGTGGCGGGGCGTTCTTGCGGCCGCAGACGGCCACCCGGATCGGTTGAAACATCTGTCCGGCTTTCACGCCCAATTCCTGAGCGGCGGCGCGCAACGCCTGGTCGAGCGGGTCGTGTTTGAATTCGACACCCGGCAGCACTCCCTTCGCGCGCTGCAAGACCTTCAGCGCCATGGCCGCGTCTCCCTTTTGCGGAATGAGTTCGGCGGGATCGTAAGGCGGCAGTTGGGCGACGAAGAAAAAGTCGGCGGCGGTAAGAACATCGCGCAGCAGCTTAATGCGCTCGCGGATGAGCGGCGTGATGTGCAGCATTTTTTCCGGCGTGACGTGGGGATACGTTTCTTGCACCACGGGGAGCAGGCGCTGGCTCAGGTCTTCGATGGCAAGGCCGCGAATGTGTTCGGCGTTCAGCCAGAGCGCCTTGGGGTCGAAGGTGTCCTCGGCGGAGGCAACACCCAGGTCCCTCGCGTTGCTCGGGATGACAAGCGGAGGGGCCCCGGACTCGACAACCGGAATAGCAGCCGCTTCCTTGAAGTTCACAACCGCATTTGAGCGGTTGATCCCTTCCAGCGAAAAAGCGGCGGTAAGTTCCTGGAGGGAAAGGTTCTCGCGATCATCTTTCGGCGACCAGCCCAACAGGCACAGAAAGTTGATGAACGCTTCAGGCAAGAATCCGGCGTCGCGATATGTAGTCACGCTCACGACGGGTCCGTGGCGGCGCTTGGAGAGCTTGGTTCCATCGGGCGCGACCAGCAGGGGCAGATGCGCAAACCGCGGAGGAGTGAAGCCAGCGGCTTCAAATATCAATACATGTTTGTACGTATTCGACAGATGATCCTGGCCGCGAATGATGTGGCTGATGCGCAGATCGGCGTCGTCGGCGCAGGAGGCCAGGTGATAGGTGGGCATGCCGTCGGAGAGCAACAGGGCGAAGTCTTCGATGTCCGCAGCCGCTTTTTCTTGTTCGCCATAAACGGCGTCGGCGAAGCGAACCTTTTTCCCGCCATCGGGGTGCCCGCCCTCGCGGGGCACGCGGAAGCGCAACGCAAACGGCTCGCCGGCGGCGGCGCGGCGGTCGCTTTCTTCGCGCGAAAGTTCACGCATCCCGGGATTGAACAACCAGGTCCCTTGCGCTCCGGAACGTTCGCTGTCACCGGTGTGAGCGGGCGTGAAATCGCGGTAGGCAAGTCCTCTTTGAAAGATCGATTCTGCCATTTGCCGGTGCAGATCGATGCGCTGGGACTGCTTGTATTCTTCGTCCCAGCCGAGGCCCAGCCACTTCAGGCCCTCGAAAATGGAGTTGACCGAGGCATCGGTGTTGCGCTCGACATCGGTATCGTCGAGCCGGAGGATCATGGTCCCGCCATTGTGCCGCGCGTACAGCCAGTTAAAAATAAAAGTGCGGGCGCTTCCTACGTGGAGAAAGCCGGTCGGCGATGGCGCAAACCGCACTCTGGGCTTGCCGGAAGAAAATGAATTCATGAGGTCAGGTTACCGCGATTCAGTGTGCCTCAACGCGTGGACGCGGCGGTCCGCCGTGGGATGTCATCGTTCGATGTTCTTCGCTAGACGTTCTTCGATGGTACGGGCGGCGAAAAACAGCGTCAAGCCGTCGCCATAACGATTTTGCATGCAACCCCTTGATTCAAAAACAAATCGAATGCGTACACTGTCCTTAAATCCTGTTGTGTTCGCGTGCCCGATGTGAAAACATTAGTGTACTGTTTCCCGCCGCATACTCAGCCAGCACGCTTGGCTAGAGATGTCCTCAGCAACCCGTATGAACAATGAGTAGTTATGAATAGTAACGTAGTCATCACGACGGTCCTCATCCCCGGCTTTGTCTCGGTTCTGCTGTACTTCGTCTTTACTTATCTTCACGAACAGAGCCGGCAGCCTTACTTCCGCGCGTGGCAACTCGCCTGGGCCGCTTACTCGGTGCACTACGTTCTCGATATTTTTCCGACATCTTCGGTTGCGTTTTTGGCCAGCGAGCTTTTGCTGGTCGTGATGGCGTTGTGCATTTTTGTGTCGACCCGTCTAATGCGCGGTGCGTATGGCTTCCGCTGGTATGACGCCGTAGTAGCAGCAGTCGGCGTCGTGCTCGCACTGCTCACGCTGCGGGGACACATTGTGAACGGCATGTTCAGGCCAGACGTGCAACCCACGATTCGTCTGGGCCTGGGGCTGGCTGCGATTCTGCTGTATTGCTCCGCCGTCTTCTACGTGAATAGCCACAAGCGAGGATCGCTGGCTTTTCAGGTGCTCGCCATCTCGCTGGCATTGTGGGCCGTGCTCATGGCTGTGGGGCAGACGCAGAGCCCGTTGGGAGAGCTGTTCGGCAGCGCCAGTCGTCTGTTCGGCCCGGTGCCACAAATGCTGCTGGGCATCGCCATGGTGATGGTGCTCTTTGAAAACCAGCGCAACGCCGTGCAGGAAAATACTCTGGCATTGTCCACTCTGGGCGTAGATCCGCGGCGTCTGCTGTTTGCCGACGACCTTGTACCCAACATGCAGGCCGCGCTGGAGCGCCTGCGCAGTGCTCTGCCTATGAAACGCGCCGCTATCGTGATCACCGAACGCTGGCGCGGTCTTCTGCCTTCGGTTCAGCAAGGTTTTTCGGCGGAATTCCTTGGAGCTCTGGAGAAAACCGGCGCCGGCGATTACATCTGCGAACTGGCGTACCGGCAAGCCGGAATTTTGACGGTGCACGATGTTGCCGAGATGACCGAGCCTCTTCCCCTGGGGCCGATGGGAACGTTCGCCGACTTCAAGAAGATTCTCACCGAAGCCGAAGTCCGCAACCTGACCGTGGTTAATCTGCAGACACGCGAGCATAATTTCGGCGTGATTCTGTTTCCGCACGTGGAACGGCGCGGGTTCGGTTCGTCTGGCCCGCGGCTGATGGTGGGTCTGGCTCTGCAACTCGGCCTCACGCTTGAAAACTATGTGGTCAGTCACGATGCGCATCGCCGCACAAAAGAGTACGAACTGCTGACTGATATCGGCAAAGCTATTAGTTCACGACTCGACCAGGATGAGATCCTGCGCACCATCCAGGCCGAACTCGGCCAGATCTTCGATACCAGCCATTTCTACATCGCATTCCAGGAGTCGGAACAGATTCGCTTCGAACTCGAGGTCCGTGGCAGTCGCGTGCTGCCCAAGCGCAGCCGTGAGCTGCGCAATGCATTCACCGAATATGTAATTCGCAATGGCGAGGCCTTGTTGATTCGTTCCGATCTGGAGAACACGCGGAAAAGTCTCGGCATCACGCATGTTCCGGAGCGCCCGGCCAAATGTCTGATTGCGGCCCCGATTTTTCTGGGCAGCCGGTCTTCGGGCAACCAGGCATCCGGAATAATGGTCGCGATGAATCCTGACCGGGAATTTGTCTTCGAGCAGCGTGATCTGGATGTGCTGGTAACGGCCGCGGGGCAGGTCTCGGTCGCGGTGGAGAACGCCCGGCTGTTTGCTGACGAACAGCGCCGTTCGCGGCAGCTCGCGTTCCTTAACAATGTGTCCCGCACCGCCATCTCAAGCGATGATCCGGTTCATATGCTGGGCGAGATCGCCAGTGAAATTCAGAAGAATTTCAGTTTCGATCACATCGGTGTGGGCCTGCTCGATTACGGAACGAAAGAAATAGAGATCAAAGCCGAGGCGGGCTTGACCGCCCACGCCATGGGACGGCGCATCCCGATCGGAACCGGAATTCTGGGCCGCGTGGCCCGCACCGGCGAACGCGCCTTGGTGCAGAATGCGTTGCCCGGCAATCTGACGGGAATTCTGCCCGATTCCCGCGCCGTGCTTTGCATTCCGATCACCTACGGAGAGTCGTTGCTGGGTGTGCTCAATATTGAGAACCGCAACGAGAATGCGTTCTCTCCGCAGGACGTTTTGATTCTCAACACGCTGGCCGACTTGCTGGCCACCGCGCTGCACAACGCTTTCGTTTTCCAGAAGCTGCAGCAGCAGTCCATTACCGACGGCCTGACCGGAATCAAGACCCGCCGATTCTTCTGGGAAGCTTTGTCAGCGGAGTGGAAACGGGCTTCGCGTTCTGGGCGACCGTTCTCCGTGGTGCTGATCGATCTCGATAAATTCAAAGAGGTCAACGACAGCATGGGCCACTTCGAGGGCGATCTGGTGCTGGCCCGCGTTGGCCGTCTGCTCGAACAGAAATCCCGACAATCGAACGTTGTGGCCCGGTACGGCGGCGACGAGTTCATTGTGCTGATGCCCGACACCGGCTCCGAACAGGCCCAGGTTCTGGCCGAGCGCCTTCGCCAGTGGCTGGCCAGCGACCCCATGCTGAGCGAACATCACGTGACCGGTAGCTTCGGAGTTGCGAGTTTTCCCATGCACGGATTCTCCATCGAGGACATCATTCGTGTTGCCGACTCCGGCATGTATGTCTCCAAGCGCTCGGGGGGAAACTCGGTTTCGACCGCGCACGAATTTGTCGATGGCCAGGACTTCGCGCGGCAGCGCCAGCAAATATCGGCTTATATCGAGGGCTTCCTGCAGCGCGAGCACACTGGGCCCGAGCACCTCGAGGAATTAGCTTCGACTTTGATCAAGCTTTGTGGCGGCGAGGGCGGCCGCGAGCGCGAAGACTGCAACGTGCCGCTGCTGAAGGAAGCGATCGAATCTCTGAGCCGGGCCGCCGAGTCGCGCGAGCTGCAGACCGCCGGCCACGGCGATCTGGTGGCACGCTATACCGAAGTGATTGCCCGTGGCCTGGGCCTGTCGTCGGATGAAACTACCGACCTGGTTTACGCCGCCCGGGTCCACGACGTGGGCAAGATTTTTGTTTCCGAGCGCATCCTCAACAAGCCAGGTCCGCTGGGCGAAGATGAATTTCTCCAGGTGAAGATGCACGCCCACGTAGGTGCGGCGATTGTTGGCACCATCCCGCATAGCCGCATGATGCGCGAGGCCATCGAACATCATCACCAGCGCTTCGACGGCTCGGGCTATCCCGATGGCCTGCGCGGCGAAGAGATTCCACTGTGGGCCCGCATCGTCGCCCTGACCGACGCCTATGCCAACATGGTCACCGAGCAATCCTTCGCCGCCGCGCGCACACCCGAGCAAGCCCTCGAGGAGCTCTCAAAGATGAGCGGGACACGCTTCGACGGCATGCTGGTGCGTCTGCTTCTGCGTGGGTTGAAGTCGGAGCGCCTGTCTTCGGGCGCCAGTCCCTTGTGACCGGGCAAGTGTGAATGTAGACTCGGCCAATGGCAAGATTCTGTAGGCTTGTTGTCTTGATGTTCGTGGCCTTGGGTTCCGCCTTTGCTCAGACCGCGACAACGGACACCGATTTCAAAATCGCATTACCCTCCCACCCCGGACAACTGCTATGGCATGCCGACGGCTTCAAGATCGTCGAGCACTCCGCCAAGCCGAACGGCCGAGAGATCGGCATTCGCGGCAAGGACGCGTCCGGCCGCGTGAAATTTCTGGGATTCTTATTCCTCGTCCCAGAGCAATCTCCGCTTAGCAGCACAAAATGTCGCGACGGGGCAATGGAATCCGAGAAGAAGAGCAATTCCAGTTTAAGAATTCTGGCGAATTTTGAAATTACCCAGCCTGACAAACAACAGGTCGCGTTAGTAGGCTACACGTCTCAAGGGCGCGGCGGGAAGACTTCGTATATGGTGCGGGGCTTTGTCGCGGCTGGCGATATTTGCGGTGATCTTGAGTTTTACAGTGACACTCCGATCGACGCCGACGACGCCGACTTAAGAAAAGTCTTCGCGAGCTATCACCTCGAACCAGGCTACATCCCGGGCTTTGTTGATTCGTTTCTGTATGCTCAGATTCTCTATCAACACGGAATGTACAAAGCGGCGGCCCCGGTGTTTGAGCAGGCTCTGACACAACTAGAAAGCGCGGGACGGCAAGATACAAAAACGATGAGGCGCGTGACAACGGATCAGGCCGGCATGGCCTATGGAATGTCTGGGGATATCGCGAAGTCCCGTGCTCTCTTCGAAGCCGCAATTGTAGAAGACCCTGACTATCCGCTTTACTATTACAATCTCGCGTGTGCCGACGCTGAGGAAAAGAAGCTCGCCGACGCCCAGGCTCATCTTCAGCAGGCGTTCGCGCGAAAAGCAAATGTAATACCCGGTGAGACAATGCCCGATCCCACGAAAGACGACTCATTCTTGCCCGATCGGGACAATAAAGAATTTTGGAAATTTGTAGAAGGGTTGCACTAGCCCGCAATGTCCGTCCCTCTTTCTCTCTCCGGTAAAGTCGCTCTCGTTTCCGGCGGCTCGCGCGGCATCGGCGCGGCTACGGTGCGGATGTTCACGGCGGCAGGCGCGAAGGTGGCCTTCAGTTATCGCAACGCCCGGCCTCAGGCGGAAGCGTTGGCTCATGAGTGTGGCGCAGAAGTCTGTTATCCCATCGCTTCCGATCTGAATCATCCTGAGGCGGGTCGTACGCTGGTGGCCGAGACCGTGCGGCTTTTCGGTCGACTCGATATTCTGGTTGCGAACCATGGCGTGTGGCCGGCGGACGACGTGCCGATCGAACGCATGACGGATGAACAATGGCGCTCGACAATGTCCGTCAATCTCGACGGCGTATTCGGTCTGGTGAAATATGCTGTTCTGCAAATGAAGGTGCAAATGAAGGCGCAGAGGAAAACGCCCCGCAACAATGCTCCCGCCGGGCACATCGTGCTGATCAGCTCCACCAGCGGCCAGCGCGGCGAGGCCTTTCACTGCGACTATTCAGCGAGCAAGGGCGCGATCATCAGTCTGACGAAGAGTCTCGCGAGCGAACTGGCTTCCTCGGCCATCTATGTGAACTGTGTCGCCCCCGGCTGGGTCGATACTGACATGAGCGCCGGAGCACTCGCTGATCCGACGACCGGCGACAAAATTCGCTCCACGATTCCCTTGGGCCGGGTCGGACGTCCGGAGGAGATTGCCGCTCCCGTACTTTTTTTGTGCACCGAGCACGCCGGCTTCATCACCGGGGAGGTGTTTAACGTGAATGGCGGCGCAGTGCTGGTGGGATAGGCGATACGAACCTTTTAACCACAGGGGACACGGAAGACACAGACGAATGCAAACTCTGGGACTCCTCTGTGTCCCCTGCGTCCTCCGTGGTTAAAAAGCATTCTGGAGTCTACACCGACGAGACAGGCGTGTGCGATGGACGCTCAGCAAACCGCTGCCAAAAACGTCAGCGATCAGCTTGCAGATGCGCCTTTTCCTGCATCCAAGGGAGAAAGGAGCTTTCCTAGCTGGGCGCAGAAAGTCCGCAAGAAACGCTACAATTCTGGTTGCACGCGATCACTTCCTCGAGTGGAATGAAACAGTTTCTCCCGATTCTGGTTTTGGTCCTATCGGCCTGGTCCCAGGCGGGCGGAGAGCCTCGGAATGCCACGGCTCAGGCGGCTCCGCAGGCGGCGCCCCCGAGTGGCCAATCCGCGCCCGCGAGCCCCGCCCCCGCGCTGTCCGATGACCAGAAAAATGCCCGCAAGGCCAAGGCCCTCATCGACCAGGCCATTCAGGCGCTGGGCGGACAGGCCTACCTCACTCTTCGCGACCGCGAGCAGCAGGGACGCATTTACGGCTTCCATCACGGGCGGCCCGGCGGCGGCGGCGTGTTTTGGGGTTTCACCGAGTTCCCCGACAAAGAGCGCGTCGAACTCACCAAAGAGCGCGACATTGCGGAACTCTACGTCGGGAACAAAGGATACGAGCTCACCTACAAGGGCGCGCATCCCCTCGAGAAAAAAGATCTTGAAGACTACCTGCGCCGCCGCCGATTCTCGCTGGAGACGGTCCTGCGTACCTGGGTCAACGATCCGAGCGTCGTGCTTTTGTATGAAGGCTTCGCTATCGCGGCGCAACATCCGGCGCAGCGCGTCACTCTCATCAACGCACAGAACGAGAGCGTCACACTCTTCTTCGATAACGACACCCACCTGCCCGTGAAGAAGTCGTTTTCCTGGCGCGACCCACTCGACCGGCAGAAAAACCTGGAAGAAGAAGTCTACGAAAATTATCGCGACGTTTCCGGCGTCATGGCGCCTTACAACGTGACCCGCTTTTTCAACGGCGACATGGCCAGCCAGCGCTTCCTCAACTCCGTTAGCGTGAATCAGGGACTCGACGAGGCTATGTTCGACCCTAACTCCGGCTACGACCCCAACAAGCCCCCCGGGAAACAAACCGGCAAACGTTGAGAGGTGCTCGCAAAGACACTGTCGTTCATAAAGAAGTTCGTAAAGAAGGGTAAAGGTTAGCGAGGGCTCGTCCTTGATCCGGGCATTCCTTAAACGTCCCGTAACCTATTGTTACCAAATAAGTTACGACGTTCCCACGCCAAGTTTGACACCTGCCGCGACCCCCTTAACCTACCACGGAGTGTGGCTTTTTTGCCACAGACAGTTTTGTTAACACAAGCGTAATCTACTGCATTCATTTACTCATTGCGAACTTCTCAGAACCATTCTTGACCCACGAGCAGACAATCCGCTCCGCGGTGGAGTGTAGTGGCGTCGGCCTGCACAGCGGTGCTCCCGTCTCCATGCGCATTCTGCCGGCAGCGTCTGGGACGGGCATCGTCTTCCGCCGTACCGATCTTGATGGTTTTGAGATCGAGGCCGTCAGCCGCAACGTCGCCCGCGTCAGCTACGCCACCAGCTTGATGAAAAAGGGCGTACTCATTTCCACGACCGAGCACGTGCTTTCGTCGTTCATCGGCATGGGCGTTGATAACGCCATCGTCGAGCTCGACAACCTGGAATTGCCCATCCTCGACGGCAGTGCGCGGCCGTTTGTCGAGATGATTCGGAAGGCGGGCATCCGCAAGCAGCGGCGCGCCCGCAAGTATTTGAAGATTCGCCGCGAATTCGAAATGCGCGAGGGCGGGAAGTTCATCGCCGTCTATCCTTCCGATACCTATTCCGTTTCCTACTCCATCAATTTCCCGCATCCACTCATCGGGAAAGAAACGTTTCAGGTGGAACTCACCAACGGAAGTTATCTAAAGCACATCGCGGGGGCGCGCACTTTCGGTTCGCGCGAGGACGAGCAGGCCATGCGAAACATGGGACTGATTCGCGGCGCGTCCCGCGAGAACTGCATCGTGCTGACTCGCGACGGAGTAGAGAATGGCCCGCTGCGCTTTCCCGACGAATTCGTGCGCCACAAAGTACTGGACCTGGTCGGCGATCTGGCGCTGTTGGGGAAACAGATTCTGGGCAATGTAGTCGCGGACCGCGCCGGTCACGCCATGCATACCGCGCTGGTCTCGCGCATCCTGCGCGACAAGACCTTGTGGGAGGAAGTGACTTTCTCCGAAGAGAACCGGAGCAGCGTCCACGCCAGCGCCGAGGCCGCAGCGGGATCTTCGCTCTGAACTCGGCTGGAACCTTCGTATCAAGTTGTCATTCCGACCGGAGCCAGAGCACACGCGACGGCGAAGCGGAGGGCCTGCCCGGAGCGACGCCGAAACGAACCTGCTGTTTTCTTTCCCGCGCGGGCAAACCCGACCCCATTCAGTCCGCGGGCTCGCAGGGCATTTCGCTGCCGGGAACTTGCATGTCTTGCTCTTGCGGCTGCTCTCGCAGCAACCGTTCCAGTTCGGCCCTGGTTTGATCGATCAGGGCGGCGGCAAACTTTCGCGCCGAGTCCTGCCGCTCTTTCGATAGCTCCTTCACCCGCATATTGAGCAGAGGAATGTCCTGCTCGAACCAGCGCAGGGTTCTTTGCACTTTGGCAATGCGGAAGTCGTTGGTCAACATTCTGTCTCTCCTGTGACCACTTAAGAGTGAGCTTCTAGATTGCCACGGGCACAGCCCCGCGCAAGTCTCAAGAAAGATACCTCCGGGGCGCGAGCAAAGCGCAAGCTTGTAGGAGGCAGCGAGTGGGATGACGTGGAAGTCGCGTGGAAGCGATGTGGAAGTTGACGGGAAGTTGACGGGGAAGAGCGGCGCTCTAGCGCCGCGTGGAGCGAGCACAATCAGTGCGGGCTTTAGCCCAGGTGAGACTTCAGGGATGCATGGAGTCGCGGCGCAGAATCCGGAAAGAGTTAGTGGGCGGTTTCGGATTCCGCCGCTGTCAGCCGATCTTTGGCGCCGGGAAATTCCCGTTCCATTTGTTCATCGAGCCACTTTTCCAGCTGTTCCTGGGAACTCTGTGGAACGTTGTGAAACCGGAACCCGGCCAGGCCTTTCATGTCGACCCAGGCGACTTCGGCTTCCACTTCCATGTGGAGGTTGCTTTCTGGCAACGTGAACTTCAGATGAGGTGCAGCCCCTTTCGGCGGGGCTTCTCGTAACTGCAACGCAATGCCACCCTCGCTGATGTTGGTGCTGGTCGCATTCAGAGTCTTCCCTTCATATACGACTTTCACTGGCATTTTCGCGGGCTGGCGGAAGTAGCGGCGGCGCTCCTTGACCATGAAATTCAGTGCCGCATGAAAACAGCGGGATGCATTGAGCGCGCTGATCGGTTTCTGCAGAACAAAGTTGGCGCCCATACCGAAGGCTTCCTGCATGGTCGTTCTTTTTCCGTTGAGGACGGCGAAAGCCACCGAGTTTTTGTTGCTGGGCGTGCTGCGCAGACCCTGCAACACCGCCAGTCCGCCGTTCAGGTCGTCGCAATCGACGATTACCGCATCGAATTTATCGGTGATGAGAATGTCGGCCCCCGCCCGTGCCTCCTGGCAGATTTCCACGTCGATCGACAGTTTCTCGAGCGTGGGCCGGATCACGCGTACCAGGTCCGGATCCTGGCTCAGGAGCAGGGAATCCAACGTCATAGTGCGATTCTAGGGCGCTCCGAAGAGGCACGATAGTCACCAAGGTCATAGACCGTTCGGTGCAGAGGAGCCGTTTTCTAATCTAATGTATTTCTCAACAGCTCCGCGGCCTGACCAGGTTGTGCTTCGTAGTCTGGCAGCGTACATTCGCGGAGCACAATTGAACAGCACGCCCTAAATGCCCAACCTCGTCCATCTTTCGCTCGGATCAAACGTGGGAGACCGCGCGAACCACCTGCGGGAGGCCATCACGCGCCTCGAAACCGAAGGCCGCATCGTGTCGGTTTCTTCGTTCTATGAAACCGAGCCAGTCGATTTTGCCGACCAGGCTTGGTTCCTGAACTGTGCCGTAGCTCTCGAAACGGACAAAACTCCGGAGCAACTGATGGCGACGATCCTCCGGATCGAGCTGGAGATGGGCCGCCAGCGCGTCCAGAATAAAGGCCCGCGCATTATTGATATCGACATCTTGCTATTCGTCGAAGCGTTAACGGGCGACGCGATCCTCGACTCGCCTGAATTAACTATCCCTCATCCCGCCATGCACGCGCGCCGTTTCGTCCTCGAGCCTTTGGCGGAGATCGCGCCCGAGGCGCGGCATCCGCTGCTCAATAAATCGATTCCCGAACTGCTCGGCGCGCTGCCGCCAGGACAGGAAGTCCGGAAGCTACAAGGGAAATAGCTTGGGTTTACGGCAGGATGATCCTGCTCGCGGCCTCCTGCGGCGCGAGCACCGCAGCCTCTTTCTCGGGAAACTGGGCAAACAGAAATTCCACAAAGGCGCGCGACTTCGGCCGACCTGACGTCCGCCCGTGCGCCAGGCGCAGCAGGAATACCAGAGCCTTCAACACATCGGAATCCCGCAGGCTGGTGTAGCCCGTGTGCTTGTGCTCGGCCTCGCGGTACTCCCGAACCATCGTCTCGATTTCGGCCGTAATCCGGCGCTGCGCTTCGCTGGTCAAGGGCTGCTCGTAGTGCAGTCCGGAATTCACACGCCGCTCATAGCTTGTGGTCAGCACCGTGAGCGCAGCAATCAGATCCTGATCATGCAGGCTGCGGTCGGCCCGCGCCGCTTTTGCCAGAGCGTACGTCAAGCCCATGAGCAAATGTTCTTTTTCGTACATAAACTGGTCGGAGACCTCGACCTGCAGAAATAATCCTGCCGGGTCGACTTCGCCTGCGGAGCGCGGCTTTTCGTGCTCACGCGCCTGCAAGAGATAGGTACAATCGCTCGGACAATCGAGCGTGACTTCGCGCTGCTCGCCGCAGCACTGCGGGCAAATGCGCCCGTGAACAGCGGGGCAAAAGCGTTTTTCCTTCCGGATCTCACAGATTGCGCAACTCAATCGCGTACTCCTCCGAACATGATGGACTTCCCACAGGTTACCACGCTGGTACGCATGGCAGGCCCACTCCGGCATCGGCAGAGGCGGCGAGCCCTGTAAACATGGCCTCTTCCGCATTCCCGAATTAGAAAACCCCTGTAAAATAAGGTGATTTCCACAGCCCATAGGGTATAAGATAGGCCCCGCTGGTATTAAACCGATTTTTTAAGAGGAGAACACACATGGCTGCAGGTTTGACCAAGACACAGCTCATTCGGCATCTCGCCGAGAAGACCGAGCTTCCCAATAAAACCGCGGCGGCGTTTCTGGAGCACCTGGCCGACACCGCTATCAAAGAAACAAAAAAGAACGGCATCTTCGTTGTGCCCGGCCTCGGCCGTCTGGTGAAGGCGCACCGCAAGGCTCGCGTGGGACGCAATCCGCAAACCGGCGAACCCATCCAGATCAAGGCGAAAACGGTTGTGAAGTTCCGCGTGGCCAAAGCCGCCAAGGACGCAATCGCCCCCAAGAAGCCGTAGTTTTTTCGAAATCAAAATCGGAGGCCGGCTCAGGCCGGCCTTTTGATTTTGCGGCAGCAATGAATCATGTAGGGACGGCCGTTCCCGGCTGTCCGGTCGAGCGAAGCTCGACAGCGGCGTTTGTAGAATCGAAAAGCTAGGCTCTCCCTCCCATGCTCAACTGGATCGTCCTCGGAATCGGCGACATCGCAACCCGTCGCGTCATCCCCGCGATCCAGACCGAGCCCCGCAGTCATCTATACGGCCTGGTCACGCGCGATCCCGCGAAAGCCGCGCCCTACGGCGTACGCGTGTGGGCGACCCTCGATGAAGCCCTGGCTGACCCCGAGGTTCAGAACGAGGTTCATGCAGTCTACGTGGGCACGCCGGTGTTTCTTCATGCCCCGCAGACCATCCAATCCTTGCGAGCCGGCAAGCACGTGCTTTGCGAAAAACCCATGGCGATGAACGAGGCCGAGGCCCGCACCGTGCTGCAAGCGGCCGAGCAGAGCGACAAGATTTTTGGAGTCGCCTACTATCGCCGCAGCTATCCCAAAGTGCAGCGCGCGAAGAAACTTCTTGCAGCCGGAGCGATCGGCCGACCTGTAGTCGCCCAACTCACCAACCACATGTGGTTCGACGGAACCGGCAGCCGCAGCTGGCTGGTTGATCCGGCCAAGGCTGGAGGCGGACCGCTGTTCGATATCGCCTCGCACCGCATCGATGTTCTGAATTTTCTTTTCGGCCAACCGCTGCGGGTCACTGGCCAGCTCTCGAACGTAGTGCATCACTACGCGGTGGAAGACAATGCGACTGTGCTGATTGAATACACGGGCGGAGTCCGCGGAGTGGTCGATGTCCGCTGGCACTCGAAAGTGGTCCGCGACGAATGCCGTATTCGCGGCACAGACGGCGAGATCGAACTATCTCCATTGAACGGCCCGGATCTCATCTATCCCGGCGGCCGCGAAGATCTTCCGCCGCATGCCAACCTGCACTACCCCATGCTGCAAAACTTCGTGGACGCCGCCGAAAACAAATCTCTGCTCCTGGCCAGCGGCGCAACTTCGTATTGGACAGACTGGGTTACAGAGCAAGTTACGGGACAAACCTCGGGATGAAAATTCTTTCACCCTAGGCGAGCCGGCGCGGTGAGCGTATAAGTTGTTACAACTTTTGGAGTCAGCAAGCGAGAGTTTGCATCGAGACTTACTCGATTACTTAATCGCTCCCAATCGTCCTCTGCCCCGGAAGAAATTCTGAAGGAGAACCATATGCCGCGCAGACCGACCCTCGCGAATTCCATCTTTCGTTTCGGAACAGCTTTTGTTTTCGGCTTGCTGATTCACGGCCAAGCCGCGGCGAGCGGTCCGGTTTTTCAATCCTTGCAGCTTCTGAAAGGCGTAGCCAACGGTGGACAACCCTGGGCTCCGCCTATTTTCTGATGCATCGGGAAATTTTTACGGAACCACTTCCGAGGGCGGCGACGGAGCCTGCGGTGACGGAAAGTGGACGACTGGCTGCGGCGCCGTCTACAAACTTTCTCCCCCCGTCGACGGAGGCCCATGGACCGAAACTCTGATCTATCAATTTCAGAATCTTGAAGACGGCTTCTATCCCGTAAGCACTCTCGTCTTCGACAAGGCCGGAAATCTCTATGGTACGGCTCAAGGCGGCGGCGACCAACCTTATCACTGCGGAACCGTCTTCAAGCTGTCGCCTCCTTCCTCCGGAAGCGGCCCATGGACTAAGTCCACGCTCCACAGCTTCAAATTGTGACTCCAACGGAGGTCATCCCGAAGCGGGCGTGGTGTTCGACAAACTCGGCAACCTCTATGGGACGACGACCTTGGGCGGAACTTGCACGGTCAGCGGCGGCTGCGGTGTGGTGTTTCAGCTGTCTCCGCCATCCAGTGGAGGGGGAATTTGGACTGAAGCTGTACTGTATTCGTTCCAGGCCGGAACCGATGGCGATGTACCCCAAGGCATACTGGTTTTTGATGGCAGCGGAAATCTTTATGGCACAACCGACTCAGGGGGCTCGCAGAACTGCGGATATGACCAAGGCTGCGGCACAGTTTTCGAGCTTAGCCCGCCATCTTCTTCTGGCCGCCCTTGGACCGAAAATATCTTGTACGCTTTCAGCAGCCAGGCTAACGATGGGTACCTGCCGCGATCGGGAGTGGTCTTCGGAAAATCCGGCGGACTCTACGGCGTCACCGAAGTTGGCGGAGCTACTTCCGGTGGCACTGTTTTTCAACTCATGCCACCTGCTTCGTCCGGAGGCGCCTGGACAGAAACCGTTCTTTACGGCTTTGGCGTCGGCGAGGGTCCCTTCGGCACTCCCGCCGTGACCGGCAACCGCACGATCGTTGGCACGACTCAGTTTGGCGGCACTGAAGCAGTGGGCATTGCCTTTCAACTCGACCCACCTGCCGCTGTCGGAGATCCTTGGGTCGAGTCGACCCTCGTGAACTTCACGAATCATGCCTACCCGATCGCGGGACTCACCCTCGCCAGCGACGGATACTTGTATGGCGCGACTCTCGGCTCGGAAGGCACCAGCGGATGCGCCACCAGCGCCAAAGGCAAAGGCCAGCAAAAGGGTTGCGGGGAATTATTCCGCATTCTTACTCGCTAGGATGCGCCGTTCCTAGCCTCCCGGCCCGTCATTGGAAACGTACTGCTCAAGCGAGTCCAACTCGTGGCTCAAATCGTCCACGCGCCACTCCAGCAGATTGCGGATGGAGAGAATCCCCAGCAGTTTGCCGTTGTCGTCGGCCACCGGCAGATGGCGGAAGTGCCGCTCCAGCATGATGCTCAACGCCTCGCCTGCGCCCGTGCCCCGCGTCGCCATTTCGACCGGCGTCGTCATGAGATCGCGTACTGAAGTCGTCTTCGGATCGACGTGGCTGAGCGCCATTTTTCGCAGCACGTCACGCTCCGTAAAAATTCCCGCCACGCGATACTCGCTGTCGACCACGGCGACCGCGCCCACATGGTGGTCGAGCATCTTATGAATCGCGTCGGCTACGGTGGCTTCCATGCCAACGGCGGCAATCTCCCTGTCACAAAGATCCAGAACGCTCATAACCCCTCCTTCAGCTCAACCGCCGATGCGCGACTGATGGGCTCGACGGATTTGGAGTCGATTCAACCATTTCAAACCGGATGGACGCATTATGCTCGCGCCGACGCGCTTGTCAAGAAAATTTCTGCAACTATACCGCGGTGCTCCCAGCGCGGACTTACAACGGAGCCTGAGACCGGCCCCGTAGCCACACAGAACTAGGCTCCCAGTGCCGCATCCGCCTCAATCTCGACCAGAATTTCCGGCGAGATCAGAGCGCTCACCTGCACCATCGCGGTAGCCGGACGAATGTCGCGGAAGAACTCGCCGTGCGCCCTGCCGATTTTTTCCCACTCCGCAATGTTCGTGACGTACATGCGCGTGCGCACCACATCTTTCATGCTGGCGCCGGCCTTCTGTAATGCGCTCTCAATGTTTTTCAATGTTTGTACGGTCTGCGCATACACGTCTCCTACGCCGACAATTTTCCCGTCCGGCCCCGTGGCGGTTGTCCCCGAGACATGCACATAAGCACCAATTTTCACCGCACGAGAGTAACCCACGATCGGTTCCCACGCGGTGCCGCTCGAAATGTTTTGCCGCTGCAAATTCTGAAGATCATGCTGACGATCATTCTGACGATCCATGTAATTCCTCCGGTCTACGCTCATTCTACAAAGGAGAATCAAGAAGATCACTCATGCGAATTGGCAGCCACCGTCGCCGAGTGCCAGCAAATACAGCACATTCCGCCCGCATATGATCCCGAACAGTTCGTTTCCTAACGGATTCCGTGCACAACTCGCTCACTATCCATGCGCTTCAAACTAATTTGAAAAACAAATGATGCCGATAAACAAAAGTCACTTGCTTTGCATGATCGAACTGAGGTATCAACACACGCAGGAAGCTGAAACTCCGTGCGGGCTGCGGAGTTCAGGAGGCTCAAAATCATGATTCCGGAATCGCATCCGCTGCAGCAGCTGTTTCAGGATCTGGTGGGACGGCACTACGCTGAAGAAATCGGCATTCGCGATCCGCAGATTGTTGCCTACGTTTCACATCTGCTAGCTGAGTTCTGCGAAGCCGACCAGTTCTACAAAATTCACGACGCGTCCGATCGCCCACTGGCCGACGTCGGCGAGCTGCTGCTCGAATCCGATCCGGTTTATGGTCCCGCGCCTTCGTTTGACCGGGAGCGCCAGGTGCGCAAACACATCGGCGACTACACGTTGTTTCTCGCAGGCATGTTCCCCGAAAGCATCAATCATTTCCGGTTGCGCCGCCAGCGCCTGGAAAATTTCGTCGAATGGGTGAAGGCGGGCAAAGAGAGCTACTACATCGTTTCCAAGTTCGAGCACTTCGAATATGCCAAGGTCGCTCCTCTGTTCGCCAGTTTGTCCAAGAATTTCGAAGAATGCGTCTACGGGCTCAACATGGTGAAGAATGACCTGGAAGAGATGCAGCATCCCATCGTCCGCCGCTCCAACGATTTGATCATGTAAGAAAAGAAGAGTTGATGTAGTAGGCGTCAAGCACCGATCATCAAGTATCGATCATCCCGCGCCAGCGAATCTCGCCGGCCCGCGCGGGCATCGTTCACACCCGCAATTCCCCTGCATTGCCCATGCGATAAAAACTGAGTGCCGCGCTGCCCTGCGCCAGTTTGCGGAACCTTCGTAGCGGCCCATATTCTTCGCCAGGATCGAATTTCTTTTCATGCTCGGCAATCACCACGGACATTGCCCACACCAGCGACGAATCCGCCAACGCCCGCAGCGTCTTCATGTAAGCGTCCTGCATGCGATACGGAGGATCGATGAACACCACGTCGGCCGCCACATGCTGCCGCTCCATCCGCCAGAATGCGCGCGGCAATTCCTCCTGCAGTATCTTGAAACCATCGGCAATGCCCAGGCTCTCCAGGTTGCCGCGGATCGCATCCGCGGCCACCGCGGAGTGCTCCACGAAGTACACCTCTTTGGCGCCGCGGCTCAGGGCTTCGATGCCTACCGCTCCCGTTCCCGCGAACAGGTCGAGCCACACGCTGCCATCGAGCGCCGCGGGATTCCCCGCCGTCAGCACGTTAAACAAAGTCTCCCGCAGCCGGTCCGATGTGGGACGCACGTCCATTCCGCGCAGCGCGCGCAGCGGCCGGCTTCGATATTTTCCTGCGATCACTCGCATGGCTCGGTACTCTTCGCTCGGGAACCCTGGGTTACCGCACTCACTATATCCATCCATGTAGAATAAAAATAGCGAAGCCCTATGCGAAGCTGGTCTATTCCGATTGGACGCCTGTTCGGCGTCGATGTCCGCCTTCACCTTACGTTCCTCATCCTGCCCATGTTTGTTTTCTGGACGGACTATGAGGCTCACCAGGGCAATGCCACCGGACCGCGCGATTTGGCACTGGTCGCAATTATTCTGGCGTGTGTCGCTGCCCATGAATGCGGACACATGCTGGCCGCGCGCCGCGTCGGCCTTATCCCCAAGGCAGTGATTCTGCTTCCCCTGACTGGGGTTGCCTTGTATGACGAATCGCGAGTCGAAAAGCCGCAGCCCGCGGCTCTGCTGTGGCAGCGCGAGATTCGCCTTGCCCTGATTGGACCGCTGGTGAGCTTCGCCCTAGCCTGCCTGACGGCCGCGGTCGTCACCGCCTCCGGGCGGGAAATCGAACTGTTTCAGTGGCCGTTCCTGCAAGCCACCAATTTGCCGAAAAGCCTGGTGTGGGCGAATCTTTATCTGGCAGTTCTGAATCTGATGCCCGCGTATCCGCTCGATGGCGGGCGCATCCTGCGCGCGTTTTTCTCCCGCACGCTCGACGCTTCCGCCGCCACGCGACGCGCCGTTTCCATCAGCAACGCTATCGCCATGGTCCTGATGATCGCGGGCCTGTTCAGCGATAGCTGGCTGACCATGGTTGGCGTCATCGTTTTCTCCGCCGCCCAGTTGGAGGAGCGCGCACTGGTTTTCCAGTCCGTGCTCGATAACGTCCGCCTCGAAGAAGTCATGCTCACCGATTTCGCCACGCTCTCCCCGGCCGACACTCTGGAAGATGCCTTGCAGAAGGCCGTCCATTCCCTGCAGGACGATTTCCCGGTGGTTCGCGGCATGGATATGGTGGGAGTGATTTCGAAGCAACGCATTCTCGATGCGCTGCGGGCGGAAGGAAACGGCTACGTGCAGGCGGTGATGAACAAGATTTTCGAAGTTTCCCTGCGCCAGGACTCGCTGGGCTCAGCCTTCCGCAAACTCACCGCCCGCAATTCCAGCATCATCCCCGTGGTCGAAGATCAGCGCCTGATCGGCATCGTGACGCTGCAGAACCTGATGCACTCCATGGCCCTGCTGGCCGAAACCCGCAAACTGCAGCGGGATGGGGCGGAATCGTAGAGACGCCGAATTTCAGATTGCAGATTTTAGAATTCAGATTGTGGCGTGGGCTGCTCAAATCTGCAATCTAAAGTCTACAATCTGAAATAGATCAAAACAGCCGCACCGCCTTCGCCTTCTGCACCGCCGGAATCGTGCGCAACTTCGTCAGCACGTCCTCGGTCACGTGCCCGTCCACGTGGACGACAGCAATCGCTTCACGCGGCTGATCGGAATCTCTCTCCGCGCTACGGCGCCCCAGGGAGAAATCGGCGATGTTGATCGACTCCTCTCCCAAAATAGTTCCTACTTTTCCAATCACGCCCGGCACGTCGCGATTCCGCAGATAAATCAGGTTGCGTTCCAGTGGAGCTTCCACGTCGATGCCGTCCACGTGCAGCAACCGGGGCGCGTCTCCATGCAGCACCGCGCCCTTTACCATGTGTTCTTCCGTGGAACTCTTCAGAAAAATCGACAGCACGCTGCCCGCGCCGCCCGTTGACGCCTTCGCCTTGTGCGATTCCAGTACCCGCAATCCTCGCTCGTCCGCGATGGTGGCGGCATTCACCAGATTTGCTTTTTCCTCGAGCGCCTGATTCAGAATGCCCTTGATCGCCCCGTTGCGAATGAGTTCGGTTTTCCACTCTGCAATATGCCCGCTGTAGCGAATCGAAATCTCCTCCAGCGACCCCTCCGAAACCTGCGCCAGAAATGCCCCCATGCGCTCCGCCAGCACGATGTAGGGCTGCATGGTCGCATACTCTTCCGCCGACACCGAAGGCACGTTCACCGCATTCTGAATCACGCCATGCTTCAAATATTCCTTGACCTGTTGCGCAATCTGCACACCCACGGCCTCCTGCGCCTCAAAAGTCGATCCGCCCACGTGCGGCGTGAGCAGCACGTTTTCCAGAGCGGTGAACGGGGAGTTCTTCAGCGGTTCCTCCACAAAAACATCCAGCGCCGCCGCCGCAACCTGCTTCGCCTTGAGCGCCTGCGCCAGGTCGGCTTCATTCACTAATTCTCCGCGCGCGCAATTCACCAGCCGCACACCCTTCTTCATTTTCGCGATGGACGCTTCGTTGATCATCCCCGCGGTCTGCGGCGTGAGCCCGACGTGCAGCGTGATGTAGTCCGCCGCCGCGTACAACTCGTCCAGCCCCGCCAGCCGGATCCCCTGCTCTTTCGCCACAGATACCGACACAAACGGATCGTGCCCCACCAACTCCATGCCAAACGCGCGCGCCCGCCGCGCCACTTCCATCCCAACGCGCCCCAACCCGATAATACCCAGCGTTTTCGCGCGAAGCTCCGTCCCTTGCAGCGATTTCTTCTCCCACTTGCCGGCATGCATCAAAGCGTCGGCGCGGCACAGATGTCGGGCCATCGCGAGCATCGTGCCCAGCGTCTGCTCGGCGACGGCGACGGCATTCGCTCCGGGCGTATTCATCACCGCGATACCCTTATGCGTCGCCGCTTCCAGGTCGATGTTGTCCACACCCACTCCGGCTCGCCCGATCACGCGCAGCTTTTTCGCGTGCTCCAGCAACTTCGCGTCGGCCTGCACTGCCGAGCGCACGATCAGCGCGTCCGCCGTTTCCAGATGCTCCTCCAGCTTGCCATCGAGTTGATCCGCTGTAAGCACAGTCCAGCCCGGCTCCTGCAACTGCGCTACGGCTGATGATGAAATCTTTTCCGCCACGATAATTTTCACGAATGAGGTCCTTTATATTGAAGATCGTTTAAAAACATCTTGCTGACAACCGACTGACAACGACGTGAAGGAAGCATGACCGGAAAATGACCGGAAAGTGACACCCCTCTGACACGCCCCTCAACCGAACTTTCTACACTCGCTCTCACTGGGCGCCTGCCCTTGGGAGAACACTATGAAAACTTTTCAAACACTGAAACCCGTTACCACCAGCATGCTCGTGATCCTGATCGCAATCAGCGTCGCGTGCGGCTACAGCGCCAAAACTACCCCGCCCGTCGCGGGGACCAGTCCCACCATCTCGCAACTCAATCCTGACGCGGTGACTGCGGGCGGCGCCGGCTTCACTCTCACCGTCAACGGCAGTAATTTCGGCGCGAAGGCGGTAGTGAACTGGAATGGCGTTGCGCAGACCGCCAACACCGCCTACGTGAGCGGCAGCCAACTCACCGTTGCAGTTCCGGCTGCGGCCATCGCGACCGCCAGCACTGTCATGGTGACCGTGACCAACCCCGGCAACCCGGGTACGGGCATCTACGGAACCGGGGCGACACTGGCCGAAACCTCGACCGCCATGAGCTTTACGATTGACTAACGCGGCCTTCAGGCGCCGACCAGTTGTCGCTTTCCAGACTGAGTGCGGGCATAAACTTCCTGGGCTGCCCGCACCGCCGCGCCGTATTCGACATTTTTATCGGTCACACGCGCGAGAACGTGTTCGAGCGCGCCCAGAATGCCGATGGTGTCGAGATAGTCGTAGTAGCCAATGTGCGCGATGCGGAACAGCTTGCCTTTCATCTCGCCCTGTCCGTTGGCGACGACGGCATCGAATGCTTCGCGGAATTCCTTCACGATCTTGCCCGAGTCAATTGCCTCCGGCGCGCAAATCGCCGTCAGCGCGGCCGCCGGCGAAGCCGCATACAACTTCAATCCCAGGGCCTTGGCTCCCGCCCGCGTCATCTCGGCGCATTGTTCAGCGTTCTCCACCAACTCTTCACGCCCCTTGGTCAGATCGCCGTTGCCCATGCCGCGGATAAACTCCAGCGCCGCGCCCAACGCCGCGAATAACGAAGTCGCCGGGGTGTACGCCGACTCGCCCTTCGCCGCCGATTTTCTCTCCTTCCGCAGGTCGAAGTAATAGCGCGGCGAAGTCGTCGTGTCCATGCGCTTCCATGCCCGTTCGCTGACCGCACAATACGCCAGCCCCGGAGGCATCATCAGCGCCTTTTGCGATCCGCCAATAATTACGTCGACGCCCCAACCATCGACATCGAGATGAGTCGTCCCTAAGCCGGTGATCGCATCTACGATTAACAACGTGTGATCACCATGGGCGCGCACGATCTTCGCGATGCCTTGAATGTCATGCCGCGCTCCCGTGGAACTCTCGGTCGCCTGCACAAACACGGCGCGCACGTCAGTCGTCACACGCGCCCGAATATCGTCCAGTGAGAATGTCTCGCCATAAGGCACGCTCAACACGTCCACCTGGCAGCCGAATGCTTTGGCCAGCCCCGTCCAGCGCTCGCCGAACTTGCCCGCCGTCAGCACCAACACCTTGTCGCCCGGCGACGTCAGGTTCGACACCGACGCCTCCATCACGCCCGTGCCCGAACAGGCCAGCACCAGCACGTCGTTCTTCGTTCCGACAAATTCCTTCATATCAGCCAGCACCCGCTGATACAGCGCCTTGAAATCCGCGGTTCGGTGGTGCGCCGTGAACGAAGCCATGGCCGTCTGAGCCGCCGGCAACAACGGCGTTGGCCCCGGAGTAAAAAGACGATTCTTATGCAACATAGTCAGAGTCCTTTATGAAAGGGATAGTCTTTAAGTTTACCGGAACTCCGCGCCCAGAGCACGCCGGGTGCCCCATTTCTCGCGCGTTTTTTGCGCGAGAAGTGGGATTCACCGTGGGATTCACCGTGGAAGAGCGGCGCTTTAGCGCCGCGTCATCGCTTTCAGATTCCTTGGGCTTCAGCCCCGGTCGTCGGACCGACTCACCGTCTATAATCCCCTCATGAGCCTGACCGAACAAATCCAGAAAGACATCGTCACCGCCATGAAAGCCAAGGACGAAGCCCGCCTCTCGACCCTGCGCATGGTCAAGAGCGCTCTGCACCATCGCCAGGTCGAAAAAATGGCCCCGCTCGACGACAAAGAATCCCAGGCCGTGTTGGCCACGCTGATCAAGCAACGCAAAGAATCGGTCGAGCAATTCACCAAGGGCGGACGCCAGGAAATGGCCGACAAAGAAGCCGCCGAAATCGTACTGATCGAAACCTATCTGCCGAAAGCGGCCGGCGAAGCGGAGATCGTCGCCGGAGTCAAAGCCGCGATCGCCGAAATGGGAGCGCCCACGATGAAAGAAATGGGCACCGTCATGAAGAACGCCATGGCAAGGTTCAACGCCGCTGGCATGCGCGTGGACGGGAAGATGGTTAGCGAGATTGTGAAGAAGGAGTTGGCGGGGAAGTGACATGAAACGCACTTGGCTTGTTGCGTCGACCGCGCTCTTCCTAGCGCTGGTCGCTGGTAGCGCGTGGTTCATAGCCATACGCAAGGTGCCCAGCCTCGAGTTCGGTCCGATCCCTAAAGGTGCCCCCGTACTGGCGCAGTCAGAGATCGAAACTCTCCTTGCCGATCACTACACAGTCGTACGGCATGTTCGCCAGGTCCCTCTTGTCTTAAAGGAATCCTTCTCGAACGTGACCAGCCTGCCCTTCGACATGAACAATCCGGGCGACCCGATGAGCACAGACGCGGTTATTGACGCGCCATCCCGCCAACTCATTTTTGGGGCCGTCGGCGAGCAGTCAGCAGTTCTCGTATATGAACAAGGAAGCTTCGCTTCCTTTCCATGTGCGGTTATCTTCTCGAGAACGGGAGCGGCAGCCTGGATAGCTATCGACGACGAAAGGCCAACAGACATCGCCACTCTGCGGCGAAGCGTCCATGAGGCTAGGTTCAGCCCGATGAAGCCAAACACCTGACCGGAATTTTCACTTCACCCTCTGCAACTCCTGGTAAGCTTCGCTCTTCGACACACTCCCCGCTCCTTCGCCACTTTCTTCAGCGCGGCCTGTCTGTCCACGTTCTATTCGGCCACGACGCGCCTATTACGCATCCTTCCGGTGCCGGAACGAGTACAAGACCACATCGTTGCCGACAATGTCATACCGCAGCCGATATTCCTTCCAGCGGATTCTCCATTGCCCTTCGCCCGCCTTGTATCCCGCAAGTTTCTTGATCTTGTGCTGTCCGGTCCGATTGTGTGGATCTTCACGAAGAATCAGCTGCATTTCCATGACGGCTTCCGCCAGCGAAGGGTGGCCGTGCGCCACCTTGCGAAAATCGCGTTCGAAAGGGGGCGTGCTCAAGACTCTGAAGGGATTCGCGTCTGCGGGCATGGCTGACAACTCCCGATCCTGACCTCAGATGAAGGATAGCGCCAGGGCCACGGCTAACGCGCAGCTTGTTTCTTCGCCTTCTTTGCAGGACGCTGTAATTCCTTCAGGAAATCGCCCACATCGCGAGCTCTGCCGCCGAGGTAGTCCTGATAGCCCGTTTTGATTTGTCCCTTCAGCGATTCATCCTGCTGTTCGAGATAGTCCTCCATGTCATCCACGTGCATGATGCCGGCCACCGGAATGCCATCCTTCTCGAGGATGAAGTACTCCCGATTCACGTGAACTCTCCGGACCACTTGCCCCAGGTTGATGCGCGCTTTGGTCAACGGAATACGATGCACCACGCTCTTCATGATTACCTCAATTGTTTAACCTTGATTGATGTTGATTGATTAACGTCGATCAATCTTGATTATAGGCCGGCGTCTGGCCCCGACCAAGAGAATTAGTCGACCAAAATTGCTATTTTCCCCTCTGCAACTCCCGATACGCCTCGCTTTTCGACACTCCCCGCTCCTTCGCTACTTTCTTCAGCGCGGCCTTCTCGTCGATTTTCTCTTCTGCCATGATCTGCTCTACCCGCTGCTTCACCGACAGGCGGACGAAGGCGTCCGCCGCTCCACGAGTTTCGCTCTCCTCGGCTCTCCCGATCAGCAGCGTGATCTCGCCCTTTACCGTGTCGCGCGCCTTCAGATTTTCCAGCACTTCACCCGCGCGGCCGCGCAGGAATTCCTCATGCAGCTTGGTCACTTCGCGGGCGATCACTACCTGGCGCGATGCTCCCAGAACTTCGCAGACATCTTCCAGCGCCTCGACTACTCGATGTGGGGCCTCATAGAAAACCTGCGTCCGCGGCGAATTCTTCACCGCTTCTAACGCCGCCCGCCGCTCGCCGCGCTTGGCGGGAAGGAATCCGCTGAAGCGGAACGAATCCGTGGGCAGGCCGCTCGCCACCAGCGCCGCCAGAAACGCCGACGCCCCCGGAATCGGCACCACCGGCACATGATTCCGGATCGCCAGCGCAATCAACCGGTATCCTGGATCGGAAATTCCCGGCATGCCCGCGTCCGTCACCAGCGCGACGCTCGCGCCCTCCTGCATCTCTTTGACCAGCTCCGCCGACCGCGTCATCTCGTTGTGCTCGTGATAACTGGTGGTGCGCGTCGCAATCGCATAATGATTGAGCAGTTTCTGCGTCTGCCGCGTGTCTTCGCAGGCGATCAGGTCGACTTCTTTCAGAACGCGTAGCGCCCGCAATGTGATGTCTTCGAGATTCCCGATCGGCGTGCCCACGAGATAAAGCGCCGGCCCGGCAGCAGCATCCTTCATGGCCGGAGTCTACCACCGCCCGCCCCTAACCTCCTTTCGCCACAGGAAGACGCCTCATAGGATGACAGGCCTCAAGGAATGACAAGCCTCAAGGAATGACAGGCCCAAGCGCGCCCGCCTCGCTTGCCCCGGTTATCCTGTCCTTGCACAACCGTAACCTCCTTTACGGGGAATTGTGCATCAAACTGTGGACTATGGCGGCTGCGTCAAAACCCGTGATCGCTGCCCTGTTTTGTGGGCTTGCTCTGTGCGTCTGCTCGGCGCAGCAGGCGCCTCGCCAAACCGGAACTCCGAACGCCACCCAGCAAAAAGCGAGTGGAACCCGCGGGCGAAGCACGAATCGGACACTCACTCCAGACGACGGTCTGGGTGTAATCTCGGCTGCGCTCGACCCCAAAGTGCGTCGCTATGCAGGACACGACTGTTCTCACCTGGTGCATGCGATTTACGAACGTGCCGGCTTTCCCTATGCCTACGCCAGTTCCCACGATCTCTATGCCGGCACCCAAGGGTTTCAACGGGTTTCACGCCCTCAACCCGGCGACTTGATCGTGTGGAGCGGACATGTGGGAATTGTCGTCAGACCGTCACGTCATGTCTTCTTCAGCTTCATGAGTGCAGGGCCCGGGATTGATCATTACGACGCTCCCTATTGGGTCAATCGAGGACATGCTCGGTTCTATCGTTATGTCAAGAACGATGCCTGAGCGGGATCCGCGCAGGGTGCCTCGCTGTCAGCGCAACGTATGCGCAGAACTGCCAAATTGACGCCACCCGGCGGCCGCCTCTAGAATCAAGCTGACGCAGTTGTCCCTCAAACCGTCTAACACCCATGCCCCTTTACGAATACGAATGCAAGAAGTGCGGTCACCGCTTCGAAAAAATCCAGAAGTTCTCCGACAGAATGGTCAAGAAGTGCCCCGAATGCGGCGGCCAGGTTGAGCAGATGATCTCCGCCCCCGCGGTCCAGTTCAAAGGCACGGGCTGGTACGTCACTGACTACGCCAAGAAGTCGTCATCGCAGGGATCCTCCGGCAACTCGGAATCCTCCTCCAAAGAAAAGAAAGACGACAAATCCAAGTCGGACAGCGGTTCCAAAGACAGTTCTTCGAACGATGGATCGTCGAAGGACAGCTCGGCCAAAGACAGCTCATCCAAGGAAAGCTCCTCGAAAGAGAGTTCCTCTAGTTCCTCTAAAGAGAGATCTTCGAAAGAAACTCCACGCAAAGGTTCCGGCCGGCATAAATAAAGCGGCTCCGGATTCGCCGAAGCCGCCGCAGATTCTGTTGCGTCACTGGCAACTGACCACTGGCAACTGGTTTATTTCAACTCCCGCTCGAAGTGATCCTCAATCATCGTGAACAGATGCACCCGCGCGTCTTTCCCCGCAATGCTGTGCGTCTTGTTGGGATAGATCATCAAACGGAACTGCTTCCCGGCGTTGATCAGCGCGTTAATCATCTGAATGCTGTTCTGAAAGTGCACGTTGTCGTCGCTCGTGCCATGAACCAGCAACAGCGCCCCGTGCAGCTTGTCGGCGTTCCGCGTCACGTCGGACATTTCGTATCCCGCCTTGTCGTCAGCGAGCAGCCCCATGTAGCGCTCGGTGTAGATCGAGTCGTAGTTCAGCTGACTGGTTACGGGAGCCACCGCCACGCCCGCGCGAAAGCGGTCCGAATGTGTCATGGCGTACAGCGTCATCGACCCGCCGTTCGACCAGCCCCAGATTCCGGTCCGGCCTTTATCGAGCTGCGGATATTGTGCATAGAGTTGGTCCAGCGCGGTCAGCTGGTCCTTCAATTCGATGGCGCCAAACTCGTGCCGAATCGCCGTCTGAAACTTGCGGTCGCGCCCTGGCGTTCCACGATTGTCGACGGCGAAAATCGCAAAGCCTTTCCGCGCCAGAATTTCGTCGAACGCGTCCGGCATGCCCTTCCGCACCATCTGCCCGGCCGGCCCGCCATAAATGTTCACGATGAGTGGAATTTTCCCGTTGGCGGGAGCGTCTGGCGGCAGCAGCAGCCGCCCATACAGAACCGTCCCATCGTCCGCCTTGAACTCCAGATATTTCGGCGCGCGCAGCCCGTATTCGGCAATTTCATTGCGCGCCGCCCACACCGCGTTGCACGACCCTCCCACGGAGCACAGCTTGATGACCGGAGCGCTCTGTGGTCCAAAATACGTGTGCGTATAACGCTTCCCATCGTCGGTAAAACTCGCGAAATGCATTCCCTCTTCTGAGGTCAGCGCCTTGAATCCCGAGCCATCCAGCTGCACCGAAAAAACATGCATCTGGCGCGGATCATCCTTGTTCGCCTCGAAAAACACCGTACCGGCGACCTCATCCACGCCCGAGATTCCCAGCACCTCGAAGTCGCCCTTGGTCAGCTGCCGCTCCAGCTTGGCATCGGCAGCCATCGGATTCTCCTTGTCAAAACTGTACAGATACAGATGCATGTTGCCATCCCGCCAACTGGGCCACAGAAACTGACCGCTGGACTTCAAGAAGCGAACCTCGACGTGCTCGAAATCAATCCACGCGCCCGGCGTGGTTTCGGTCAGCACAATGCGCGACTTTCCTGTTTTCGCGTCGATGAAATACAGGTCCATCTTGTCCTCGGTGCGATTCAGCACTTCGGCCCAAATCACACCTTCGCGCACCCAGCCAAACCGTGGGATGTAGGCTTCGGGATCGCCCGCCAGCGAAATCCAGCGCGTCTTCCCTTTCTCGGCATCGACCACGCCCAGCTTCACCACTGGATTCGGGTCGCCTACCTTGGGATATTTTTCGTTCTCCACCGTCGGATGAGTCGGCATCCAGTCGGTGATGGGATAGGTCGGAACCTTGCTCTCGTCCATGTGCAAGAATACGATCTCTTTGCTCTCCGGCGACCAGAAATAATTGCTGCGTACGCCGAGTTCTTCCGCGTACACCCAGTCGATATCGCCATTGAACAGATCGTCGGCTGTGTCTTTCGTCAGCGCCCTCTCATCCTTGCCAGTCACCGGGCGTACATACAAATTGTGCTTGCGCACATAGGCCAGATGCGCGCCGTCGGGCGAGAACTTGGGATCGCCACTGGGATCGCTCGCGGACGTAAACTGCACCGCCGTTTCCGTTCCCAGGTCGTAGAGCCACAACTGTCCCTGGGAATCGAAAATTAAATGCTTCGAATCCGGCGCCCACAAGTACGCCGCTACGTGATAACGCGTCAGCCGCTCTTTCTCCCGTTCGTTCTTCACTTTATTCACGTCCGGATCAAGCGACGCCAGCTTGGCCGCACTCACCAGCACTTTCTTCTCGCCGGTCGCTGCGTCCACATACCACAATTCGCCTTTCTCTCCTTTCTCGTCGCGCTGCACAAAAGTGAGCTTGGTCCCGTCCGGACTCCACTCAACCGTCTCCGGCCCGCGTCCCCCAAGCCCTCCCGGCTGATAGATGGTTTCAATGGTCAGTGGTTTCGTGGGCGCAGTCTGCGCCCCCGCGGGCGCCGAAGCAACAACGCCGAAGACTAAAACGAGCAGGGCAAGATAAGTGACGAGCGAAATCTGTCTTTTCACCAAACAACCTCACAGGAAGAGAAGTAGCCGCAGACCCACAATTCGGGAACCATCGAGTGTACACCGGGCCAGCGCGATCAGGGTCCGCAAGCAGCCCAACGCCATGCCTACAGATATTGCAGCCACCAATCGCTTCGCCTTGTCTTGACAGCAGCAAACCATCGGCACACGAAATAAAGTAGGACGATGGCGATCGCCCATATCAAGTAAAGAAGTGGAAGACTCCACACGTAGCCTTCCGGTGGCTCGGGATTGCCCATGGGATGGTTGGTGAAGAGCCATGGGCTAACGAATCCAAGCCGAATCTTCGACACCACCAGCGCAAGCGCGTGGATCAACGGGATGTGAAGCATGTAATAGAAGAACGGCACGCGCCCGAAAAGGCTGATGCGGCGGGCGATCCCACCTGCCAAGCCCTCGATCAAGGACATCAGCGTAATGCTCGGCCCCAGTGTCATCAACAGAAAAGACAGCGACGCCGGATACTTCGTAGCGTTCAGAAAAGAAAACAACGGCGGCATCGGCGGAAAGCCGTTCCGTCCTTGAGTGGCAACATGCCACGGGCGAGGATCCCCGTACAGGTTAAATCCCCGCAATACGAGGAAGAGTCCAATCGCCGAGAGTCCAATCGTCAGGCACAGCCGCTTTCTTTGTGCCGATTCCAAAACGACGATCTTCCCGAATGCATAGCCAGCCGCCATCACCCCAATCCACGGAATAATCGAATAGAGCACGATCAGGTTTGGCCCATCGGGACCGAACCGGACCGGACCGGCGAAAAACCCGACATAGAAGATTTTCCAGAGGCCGGAAAACCGGTTCTGGTCGAGACTGTCGAGCAGCGCGCCCATGTGCGAATCCATCAGGTTGTGAGCCGCGATGATCACCACGCCGAACGTGCCCACCACCCGCAGGGGCAGCTTCACCAATCCGGCCATCAGGATCATGCAGCACCCGATCACCCAGATCACGCCCGCCATCTCGTAATGCATAAAATCAAAATTGAAGGTCCACGCCAGCCGCAGAAATGTAAGTTCGAGGAAGATAAGCCACGCGCCCCGGATCAGCAAATATCGCGACACATCGGCGTGCTTCCGGGCATAGAGGAAAATGCTCGTCCCAGCCAGGAAGATAAACGCCGGCGCGCAAAAATGCGTGATCCACCGCGTGAAAAACACTCCCGCGGTCGGCCCTCCCGCTGGAACCCCCGAAAAGACCCGCACATGATCGATCGCCATCACGATCATCACTGCACCACGGGTGAGGTCAATAGACGCGACCCTGGATTTCGCGGCGGCAGGGACCGCGAGTGGAGCGGAAGAGAGGACAGCGCTCATGATTTTGCTCCAGGCCGCGAGAGCTCTGCTCGGTCGCGCTCCCGCAAAGAAGTCACAATCTCTTCGACGCCTGCGGGCGAAAAAGGTATCTCCGATGAGATAGTTTGCGGACTTTCTCCCCGCCGCGGGCCTTTAACCGTGACACGATATCACGCGCCAGGAAACCCACGCCACGCCCATTCCCGGAAACTCGCCGGCATGCCCGGATACAAGCCCGGAAACACCGCCCTGCGCGTGCTAGAATCAATCCATATTCAATGCTTCCTGACATCGAAAATCTGCTGAAACTGCAAGACACTGACAAGGAAATCCGTCGTCTGCAGGATGAAGTCGCTGAGTTCCCCAAGCGTCTGGCCGTCATCGAGCAGAAACTGGCCGGCACCAAGGCTCAACTGGACAAGGCTCAGGCCGCGGTCAAAGCCGACGAAGCCAACCGCCGCAAGTACGACACCGCGATCGCCGACCTCCGCGGCAAGATTTCCAAGTATCGCGACCAATCTCTCGACGTAAAGACCAACGACCAGTACAAGGCGCTGCTGCACGAAATCCAGTTTTCCGAAAAAGAAATCGCCGCCAACGAGGACAAGATTCTCGAAATGATGGTCAACGCTGACGCGCGCGACAAGGAAGTCAAAGCCGCGCAGGCTGAACTGAAAGCCGAAACCGCCGAGATCGAAAAAGAAAAAGAAGAAGCCCGCCAGCTCACCGCCAAGGACGAGAAGCTTCTCGCCGAGTGGCGCGCCAAGCGCGATCAGATCCGCACCAGCGTCAACGAAGACCTGCTTCGCCATTACGAACGCGTATCGAAATTTCGCGGCAGCGGCCTCTCCGAAGTCCGCGACCAGAAATGTATGGCTTGTCGCGTCATGCTCCGCCCACAAACCTACAACGAAATTCGTTCCGGTCTGCAGACCATTATTTGCGACTCCTGCCAGCGCATTCTCTATTTCAATCCCGCCGAGGAAATGCTGGACCTAAAGCCATCAACCACGCGCGTCAAACGCCATCATCCTAAAATCGACGCGCCGCAAGCCTGGTACTACCGTGCGGAATTCGGCGGAATTGGCGAAGTATTCTTGTGCCTGACAACCTCCCGCGGCCAGTCCAGCCGCCGTGTCTACGACGTGCACACCGGACGCCTCATCGGCGACATCCTCATCCGCGAAGGCGACTACCGCCAGGCCTTCCCAGAAGACATTACCGGCGCCATGCGCCTGAACGGCAGCTGGACCGAGGCCGAACTTGACGCCTTCGGCAACGAACTCCCCATGGTCGCCCTCGACTCCCTGCGATTCGACCTCGACCACGCCCGCCACGAAGCCGCTACCGGCTCCCACGCCAAACAGTCAGTAGCAACCCCCACCGAACAAGCCGCCAGCTAAGGGACTCTGCCTTTGACTTATGTGGGAACAGCCCTGGCTGACCGCAGTTTTGCTCGTGCGGGACCGGATCTCTGACCCGGTCGTCGAACGTGAGTTCGACCCTGCGTGCGGCTGATCCGACCTCAGCGTTTAAGATGACTGCATGCCATCGGAACCTGCTCCGGCCACCCCCACCGTTAAGATATCCCCCCGTGGCGCCACGCGCCTCAAAGCGGGCCATGTCTGGGTCTATCGCTCCGACATTGTTTCCGCCGATGGCATCCCTCCCGGCTCCGTCGTTCTCGTTTCCGATCATCGTGGCAAGCCCCTCGGCACTGCGCTTTACTCCAGCTCTTCGCAAATCGCGATCCGGATGCTTTCGCAAGGCTCCGTCGCCGATCTCTCCCTCCTGCTACACCAGCGCATCGCCGACGCCATCAGCTACCGCGAGTCTTTAGTCCGCGACACCGACGCCTACCGCGTCATCTTCAGCGAAGCCGACTTCCTTCCCGGCCTGATCGTCGATCGCTACAACGACATTCTTTCGCTGCAAATCCTCACCCAGGCCATGGACGCCGACCCAGTGCGCCAGACGATCCTTGCCGAACTGACCGGGCGCCTGCATCCAGCCTCTATCATCGAGCGTGTCGACCCGCGCGTGCGCGAACTGGAAAGCCTTCCGACGCGCGCCTCGGGGCTGCTACAAGGCGACAGGACCTCCACCATCTTCACTATGAACGGTATCCAGTTTCGCTATGACGCTCTCGAAGGCCAGAAAACCGGAGCCTTTCTCGACCAGCGCGAAAACTACGCCACCGCCGCCCAGTACGCCCACGGCGACGCTCTCGACGTCTTCTGCTACCAGGGCGGCTTCGCGCTTCATCTCGCACCACGTTGCTCGCAAGTCACAGCCGTCGACAGCTCCCGTCCCGCGCTCGAGGTCGCCGACCAGAATGCTGCTCTCAATCAGACGCTTTTGGGGACAAAGGAGATCGAATGGATCGAAGCCAATGCCTTCGACCTGCTCAAGGACTATTCCGCCACGGCTCGCACGGACGAAGCTCGCCGTTACGATACGATCGTCCTTGACCCGCCCGCTTTCGCCAAATCCAGGCGCGATCTCGACGCCGCCCTCCGCGGCTACAAGGAGCTGAATCTTCGCGCCCTCAAGATGCTCCGGCCCGGCGGAATCCTCATCACCTGCTCCTGCTCCTACCACGTCAGCCAGTCCAGCTTCCTCGGAATGCTCGCCTCGGCCGCGCTCGACGCCCATCGAACCCTCCGCCTCGTCGAGGTCCGGGGCCAGTCGAGAGATCACTCCATCCTCCTGAATGTCCCAGAAACGGCCTATTTGAAGTGCGTAATAGCCATCGTAAGTTAATGAAAATAAGACTAATTCATTAGTTGACAGCAATACGCTCAACTTTTATGCTTCTTTTACGCTAACCAAGCGTCTAATGAAGTGACCGCAGCCCTGAGCCAGTTCCCAGAGCCGGTCTTGAGCTTCTGAAGCAAATTGAATCACCAAAATTCTGAGGAGGATTTACCCATGACCGTATTAAGCCGTTTTGAACCGTTCCGCGAACTTTCCACCCTGCAGGACCGCATTAACCGCGCATTCCGCGAGTCCTACAACGGCGGCGACCGCGATGACTCCCTGACCACCTCGAGCTTTGCCCCCGCCGTCGACGTCTACGAAGACGAGCACCAGGTAACTCTGAAGATCGAAGTGCCCGGAATCGACGAAAAGGACATCGACGTCCGCGTTGAGAACAACACTCTCACCGTGCACGGCGAGCGCAAGATCGAAAAGGAAGAGAAAGAAGAGAACTACCGCCGCGTCGAGCGTCAGTACGGCAGTTTCACTCGCACCTTCACTCTGCCCACCACGGTCGACACCGAGTCCGTTTCGGCCACCTACGACAAAGGCGTGCTGAAGATCGCATTGCCCAAAAAGGCCGAAGCCAAGCCGAAGCAGATCAAGGTCAACGTCAGCAACGCAACAAGCACCGACAAGACTTTGGAAGGCAAAGGCCCCAGCAAAGCCGCGTAAGTATTTGTGGAAGAGCGGCGCTTCAGCGCTGCGTAAGTGGCAACAAAGAATGCGAGCTTTAGCCCCTAAGGTCCACGGGAGGCGGCACAAAGTGCGCCTCCCGTTATTTTTTGCAGCTGTGGAAATTTCGTAATTGAGCAATTGAACTCCGCGGTTTTCAATTGCACAATTACTCAATTACTCAATTTCACAATGGAGCCTTATGCCCATCCGTTGGGACAAATTTACTGTTAAAGCGCAGGAAGCCGTCCAGCGCGCCAGCCAGCTCGCCTCCGAGCACGGCAACCCCGAACTGCTGCCGCTTCACCTGCTCGCCGCTCTGCTCGAAGACAAGGAAGGCATCGTCCCTCCCGTGCTCGAGAAAATCGGCATCGGCCCGCAAGCCGTACTGGCCGAAGTCTACAAAGAGCTCGAAAAACTTCCCAAGGTTTCCGGCGACGCGGCCCAGCCTACGTTCTCGAACGAAGTCAACAAGCTGCTCGAGCAAGCCTTCAAAGAGGCCTCCAACTTCAAGGACGAATACGTCTCCACCGAGCACCTGTTGCTGGCCATCACCCACGGGAAGCGCGACGCCGCGCAGCAGACTCTCGCCCGCCACGGCGCGACCTATGACGCGATTCTGAAAGCGCTCTCGGTCGTCCGCGGCTCGCAGAAAGTGACCGACCAGAATCCAGAAGCAAAATTCCAAGCATTGGACAAATACGCCCGCGACCTGACTGAGCAGGCTCGCCGGGGCAAGCTCGACCCCGTCATTGGACGCGATGAAGAAATCCGTCGCGTTGTCCAGGTGCTTTCCCGCCGCACCAAAAATAATCCCGTGCTCATCGGCGAGCCCGGCGTCGGCAAGACTGCGATCGTCGAGGGCCTCGCCCAGCGCATCATTTCCGGCGACGTGCCCGAAGCGCTGAAGAACAAGCGCGTCGTTGCCCTCGATCTCGGAGCCATGCTGGCCGGCGCAAAATATCGCGGCGAATTCGAAGATCGCCTCAAAGCCGTCCTCAAGGAAATCGAAGACTCGCAAGGCCAGATCATCCTTTTTATCGACGAACTCCACACCCTGGTTGGCGCCGGAGCTGCCGAAGGCGCGATTGACGCCTCGAACATGCTCAAACCCGCGCTGGCTCGAGGAGAGCTGCGTGCGGTCGGCGCCACCACGCTGAACGAATATCGCAAGTACATCGAAAAAGATACCGCCCTTGAGCGCCGCTTCCAGATTGTCTTCGTCGGCGAGCCTAATGTCGAAGACACCATTTCCATCCTGCGCGGCCTGAAGGAAAAGTACGAGGTGCATCATGGGGTTCGCATTAAAGATTCGGCGATCATCGCGGCGGCTACGCTCTCGCACCGTTACATCAGCGACCGCTTTCTCCCCGACAAGGCCATCGACCTGATCGATGAAGCCGCGTCCTCGCTGCGCATCCAAATCGACTCCTTGCCGACCGACATCGATCAGCTCGACCGCAAAGCCACGCAACTCGAAATCGAAAAGCAGGCCCTGAAGAAAGAAGACGACTCGAACTCCAGGGATCGTTTAAGGGTTATTGAAAGAGAACTCGCCGAAATCCAGGAGAAATCCAACACCCTCAAAGCGAACTGGAAAAAGGAAAAGGATCTCATCGCCCGCGTTCGCACTTTGAAAGAGCAGATCGAAAAACTGAAAGCGGAAGAACAGGTCGAGCTACGCAAGGGCGATAACGAGCGCGTAGCCGAGATTCGCTACGGGCGGATTCCGCAAGCCGAGCAGGAACTGGCCAAGCTCAGCAAGCAAATGGAGAGCCAGGGCGGCAAGCGCATGCTCAAAGAAGAAGTCGACGAAGAAGACGTCGCGCGCATCGTCTCCAAATGGACCGGAATTCCAGTCTCAAAGATGCTCGAAGGCGAAGTCAAGAAACTCGTCACCATGGAAGAGCGCTTACGCCTGCGTGTCGTCGGCCAGGATCCGGCACTGGAGCGCGTAGCGAATGCAATTCGCCGTTCTCGCGCGGGTCTGAGCGACCCCAAGCGTCCCATCGGTTCGTTCATTTTCCTGGGTCCAACCGGAGTTGGCAAAACCGAACTCGCGCGTGCCCTCGCCGAATTTTTGTTCGACGACGAGCACGCCCTGCTGCGCATCGACATGTCCGAGTACATGGAGAAGCATTCCGTCTCACGCCTGATTGGCGCGCCCCCCGGCTATGTCGGCTACGAAGAGGGCGGCCAGCTCACCGAACAGGTGCGCCGCCGTCCTTACGCCGTGGTGCTATTCGACGAGATCGAAAAGGCGCATCCCGATGTTTTCAACATTCTTTTGCAAATCATGGACGACGGCCGCCTGACCGACGGCAAAGGCCGCGTCGTCGACTTCAAGAATACGATCCTGATCATGACGTCGAACATCGGATCGCAGTTCCTGCAAGCCGAGAGCCCTCGCAGCGAAAAACAGTTCGAAGAGGCCTCGCAGCAGGTCATGACCGCATTACACGCGCATTTCAGGCCGGAGTTCCTGAATCGCGTCGACGACATCATCGTCTTCCGCCCTCTCGGCAAAGAGCAGTTGGTGCGCATCATCGAGCTGCGCCTCGAAGACGTTCGCCGCCTGCTCGCCGACCGCAAGATTTCGCTCGAACTGACGGACGCCGCAAAAGAACTTCTGTTCACGCAGGGCTACGACCCGAATTTCGGGGCGCGCCCACTGAAGCGCGCCATCCAGAAACTGGTGCAGGATCCGCTCGCGCTGAAGATTCTCGACGGCGAGGTTCTGCACGGCGACCACATCATCGTCGACGCTGACAAAAAGGCCGGCAAGATGAAGCTCGAAGTCAGCCCACGCGTCGGCGAAAAAGAACCCGCAAAGGCAAAAAGATAATAAGCGCCACGGATTAGACGGATTTGCACCGATTAAGTCAAACTTCAAGTTGAGCTTGATCCGTGCAAATGCGTGCTGATCCGTGGCAAAGTTTTGTATCATGTTCTGCGGCGCGAGGCCGCCGATCATGACCCGAAAATTCTTCCCGTTCACAGCAGCCGTCATTCTGATCTCACTCATCCAACTGTCCGCCGCGCAAGCTCCCATGAAATGGAAGATCCACGACCTCAATCGCCCGCTTCCCCCGGTCATCGATCCCGGCACCGCGAGCACGCAGGAAACGCCCGGACGCCCTCCCTCCGACGCCGTCATCCTCTTCGACGGAAAAGATCTGTCCAAGTGGGCAGGCCTCGACGGCAAGCCCGCGAAGTGGAAGGTCGAAAACGGCTATATGGAAGTTGCTGATGCTGGCAACATCTCGACGCGCGATTCTTTCGGAGATTGCCAGCTGCACGTGGAGTTCGCCGAGCCTTCACCGGGCGTGGGCGAGAGCCAGGAGCGCGGCAACAGCGGAGTCTTTTTGCACGGCCTCTACGAGGTTCAGGTGCTCGACTCCTACCAGAACAAAACTTACGCCGACGGCCAGGCAGCCGCCCTGTACGGACAATATCCTCCCCTGGTAAATGCCTCCCGCCCTCCGGCCCAGTGGCAGACCTACGACATTATTTTTCACGGCCCGCGATTCACCGGCGGCAAGTTGCGTCGTCCCGCGCGCCTGACCGTGCTGCACAACGGAGTGCTCGTGCAGGATAACGTTGCACTCACTGGCCCGACCGCTCACGGCGAGCGCCCTCCGTATAAACCTGGGCCAGACAAACTTCCGCTGCAGTTGCAGGATCACGGCGATCCCGTGCGCTACCGCAACATTTGGATTCGCGAACTGCACGAAGGGGAGTAGAACTGCTCGCGTAGCAGTGTTCTACAGCGTTGGCGATTTCCCCGCGAACGCATCGATCACCGCAGGCGCCTGCGCCAGGTACCAAGCCGCTGCAGCCCGCAACGCAATCTGCAGCCCGTACCAAAACACGGGAACGCCTAACTCGGCCATCGAGATCTTCGGCACCAGCCACGCGATTCCGACCACCATCACCAGCATCGCCGCCCAGCGCGCCCAATTGTACAGACGAAATAATCCCCAGCCGACCAGCGCCCAGCCAGCGCCGACCAGCAGCGCCATGTAGGGCCCGGCCAGTTCCAGCCCATACATCAGCGGCGCTCCGCTCATCAGCGAGATTGCATCAGGCGCAACCAATTTCACGACGCCGATGGTCCAGAGATAGATAGCAGCCAAACCAAACAGAGCTGAAATGCCCGTAACGCCCGCGGGACGCATGAAAAACAGACTAGCAAAACGGACTAGCAAAACAATGCCACGGATCTCACGATTTCCTCGGATGACCCGTTAGGTATCATCCGCATTGATCCGCGCAAATCCGTGGCAAAAGGATCGGCTTACGCCAGATCGAACAGCAGTACTTCCGCGTTGTCCGCGCCCTTGATGCTCACTTTCTTCTCGTCGCTGATGGCCGCGCCGTCCCCCTGCGCCAGCTTCTTTCCGTTCACTTCAACCGCGCCGCGCGCCACCTGAAGCCAGCCGTGCCGTCCTGCACCGAACTCGTGCGCGACTTCCTCGCCGGGCTTCAGCAGCGAAACATACAGCTTCGCGTCCTGATTGATCTTCACCGATCCGTTATTCGCATCCCGCGACGCAATCACCCGCAGCTTGCCGCGCTTCTCGCTTTCGGCGAAGGACTTCTGCTCGTAGCTCGGCGGCAGCGCAGCTTTCTCCGGCTGAATCCAGATCTGCAGCAGATGCACCGCGTCTGTCGTCGACGGATTGAACTCGCTGTGGCGAATCCCACTGCCCGCCGTCATGCGCTGTCCGTCTCCAGGCAGAATGACCGAGCCGGTTCCCAAACTGTCTTTGTGCTCGAGCTTGCCTTCAAGAACATAAGTGATAATTTCCATGTCGCGATGCGGATGCGTCGGAAATCCAGTATTTGGAGCGACCCAATCTTCGTTGATCACCCGCAACGAGCGGAATCCCATCCACTTGGGATCCCAATATTCACCGAAACTGAAGGTGTGATGCGTCTTGAGCCAGCCGTGGTCTCCGCCACCGCGCTCGTTTCCCGCCCGAATTTGAATCATAGTTACCTCCGAGTAACCGATAAGTCGATAACAACTTAGTAATCAATCCTTGGATGGCTTTTCCGCCCGGAAGATTCAGCCCACGGCGGAGAGTGGCGCCCGCCGCTCCGCCAAACTTTGTGCCGCAAATAGTGAGCGTGGCACACTGGAATCATGCACTCCCTGACTCTCGGCGATTTCGAACTCAGCATTTTTTCTGACGGAACTTACCCGCTCGACGGCGGCGCTTTTTTCGGCGTTGTGCCGAAAGTAATGTGGTCGCGCAAGGTTGCCGCCGACGAGAAGAATTGCGTCACCGCAGGACTCAATTCCCTCGTAATCCGGACCGGCAAACAGACCATTCTGGTTGAAACCGGCATGGGGAACAAACTCTCGTCGCGCATGGCCAAATTCTATGGTCAGCCAGCGCAGTTGCTCGACAATCTCGCAGCCGGCGGCATTGCGCCCGAGGACGTCGATATCGTCATCAACTCGCACCTGCATTTCGATCACTGCGGATGGAACACGGTGCGCAACCAGAACGGCAAGTTCGTCGCAACATTTCCGCGCGCCAAATATTACGCGCCGGAAGGCGAATGGCAATACGCGCGCCATCCCAGCGAACGCGACGCCATCAGCTTCATCTCCGAAAACTACGACCCGCTGGTCGAAAGCGGACAAATGACGCTGCTCAAGGGCGGCGAAGAAATTGTCCCCGGCATCTCCGTGAAGACCTTTCCCGGCCACACTGCGCACATGCAGGCCGTGATCATCCGCGGTGGTCTCGCCGATGGCACGGACGGGAAGGACACGACTTCAGTCGTGCCATCAGGCGCACACTCAGAGCGGGCTTTAGTCCCCGTGGTAACCACCGCCTGCTACATCTCCGATCTGATTCCTACAACCGCGCACATTGACCTCACCTGGGGCATGGGCTTCGACCTGTACCCGCTGCAGACCATCGAGAGCAAGAAGCACTACTATGCGCAGGCAGTGCCGGAAAAGTGGCTCACGGTTTTCACCCACGACGCGATCACGCCCTGGGCATACGTGGAAAAAGACGACCTGGGGAAAATGGTTGCAAGGAAAGTGTAAGGCAGTCGCGCTTCCCGCTCAGTGCTACCGGGCAAAATCCGTTTCCCGGCAACACTAAGGCTGACCGAGAGCATCTGGATTCTGTCACCTTGATTTTGTGACGAGGGCGCTATGCGCTCGGCAGTCCGAAACAAAATTTGAGCGAGGTTAACATGAAACGATTCGCAGCAGTTGGAACCATCTGCGCTGGGTTGCTTTTCGCGGGATTGATCCCCGCCTTTGCCCAGGACGAGCATCGAGACGACAAAGAAGTTCGACAAGAAGAAAAGCACGATGATGTAAAGCGCGATGACCATGCCCGTCGAATCGACGACGAGCATTTTCGCGCGCATTTCGGCCGGGATCACCATTTCGCGGTCCGTCACGTCGAAATAGTGGCAGGCAGACCCCACTTCGCCTACGGCGGCTACAATTTCGAAATAGCCCAGCCTTGGCCCGCGGGCTGGGCTTACACCGACGACTGCTATATCGACTTCGTCGACGGTGGGTATTTCTTGTTTGACTTGAGGCACCCTGGAGTTCGAGTCGCAGTAACCGTGCTCTGATGGGTCGCGTCGCGAAAGATTGGTTTGGCGCGCGCTGCAATTGCGGCGTGCGCCATCTTCACTCTTAGGCTTTACCGTACCGCTCCTACGATATCTTCAGTCTCCGTGCGCGAGAACCTGTCCCAAGGGAGCGGCCGCGCTGCCCAGTCTGGCTTCGAAGAACTCCTCGACTCGCGCCAGAATTTCCGAAGCATTCTTCGATTCGTAAATCGCCTTGCGCAGTCCCGCCCCGCCCGGGACGCCATGCGTGAACCAACTGGCGAATTGCTTCATCTTCCCGACAGCGTCAGGGAGTTCCTCCTCGATCAGCATCTGGAAGTAGGTGCGGATCATCTGGTAGCGGTCGGCCTCGCTGGGGGAGTCATAGGACTGTGTGGCGCAGTACTGTTCGATCTGCCGAAAGATCCACGGGTTCGACGGCGCCGTGCGCCCGATCATGACCGCGTCGCATCCGGTCAGCGTGACCATCGCGCACGCATCCTCAGGACTTCGGATGTCGCCGTTGCCGATCACCGGAATTTTCACCGCATCTTTGATGGCGGCAATCCATTCCCAGCGCGCATTGCCGCTGTAACCCATCTCGCGGGTGCGAGCATGCAACGCGACCGCGGCCAGGCCGCAATTCTCAGCCATGCGGGCCAGTTCCACGCATACGATTTCTTCGTCATTCCATCCGGCGCGAAATTTTACGGTGAAGGGAATCGTGACGGCCGCGCGCACCGCCTCGAATATTTTCCCAATCGCCGGCAGATCGCGCAGCAGGCCGGAACCGCCGTTGCACTTCACTACTTTTTTCGCCGGGCATCCTAAATTCAAATCGACCAGATCGAAGCCCAGGCCCTCGACCAGGCGCGCCGCCTCGGCCATCACATTCGGATCGCTACCGAAAAGCTGCGCCGAAATGGGGTGCTCGTCTTCGTAAAAGTGGAGATAGCGCTTGGCCTTCTGATCTTTCTTGCGAAGAACCCCATCGGCCGACGTGAACTCGGTCATGATCAGCCCGCATCCGCCAAGGTTGCGGATGAAGCGCCGGAAGACGGTGTCGGTGACGCCAGCCATGGGAGCGAGCACGGTCGCAGGAGCTATGCTCACGTTCCCGATCGTGAGAGTTGCAGGAACTGGCTGCAGTGGCGCTGCCTCACGGACCGAACCCGCCCTGAGCTTGTCGAAGGGAGTATCAGCCCCGCCCGAGTTATCCCAGAACTTCTTCACAGTCCTATTCTACCTGCGGTCGCAAAACAAAGCCCCCGCCGAGGCGAGGGCTGAATTTCGGGTCTGTCCGAGCGAATCCGCGAATATCCGTAGCGAAAGAAAGTTACTTCGCCGGAGTCGCAGGCGTTTCCTTCTTGGCGTACTTCCGGCGGAAGCGCTCCACACGCCCGGCGGTGTCCATCAACTTCTGCTTGCCGGTGAAGAACGGATGGCACGCCGCACAAATTTCGACGCCGATATCGCCCTTATGGGTCGAGCGGGTCACAAACGCGTTGCCGCACGCGCAATGCACGCGCACTTCGTTGTATGCAGGATGAATGGCCGGTTTCATATAGGTTCCTATCTCTACTGGAATCTTTAGATTCTACCGGATACAGCCGGGATTCAGCAATCCTGAATAGCTCTCAGCCGTCAGCCATCAGCTTTCAGCAAACCCCTTCGAATCAGCGGTTTTTCCTAAGCTGAAAGCTGAGAGCTAAGAGCTGACAGCTCCTTTCAAAATCTATACAAATAGCTGGCTTTTACGAAAAACTGGCGGCTGTCGTTGACGTAGCCCCGCGGCGTCTGGAACACGCCAACGTTCGGCACCACGTTCAGGTTCTGCAGGTCGCTATTGTAGCCCACGTAGATTGCCGTCCCGGGATGCACGAGGTAGGTGACGAGGAAATCGGCATTGAATTCTTTCGCGGTCGGCAGGTAAGTGTAAGGGGACACAACCAGCGGCCCTCCCGCTATCGGCGTCCCGGCCAGTAGCCCGTTGTACTGCAGGATGATCCGCGCCGAGAGCTGCGGCGTGAATTGCCAGTTCCACTTGCTGCGCACGATGTGATCGTTGAAGATTCCCCGCCCCGCGCCAGGATACAACGCCTGCTCGAAAAGATAGGCGCTGTTGGTCGCGCGCAGACGTTCGAACAGGTAACTGTTCTCGATTTTCAGCGGCTTGATCGGGCGAAACGTCACACTGGCCGCCGCGTTGTCTTGCCGCGCGAGGAAAGGCAGGTTGTAAGGCGTGGAAGGAGCCGGGGGAACGTCCGGCGCCGCAACGAAATTCCCGCTGTTTCCCCAGTAATAACTCGCGGCTAGCGTAGCTTTCTTGAAGTAGCCGGTCTGAAATGTGGCCCCACTCTCATGTTCGTGATAATCCTGATTTCCCGGATTCGGCGCCGAACAATACACAGCGTATCCCAGAAAGCAGAAATCCTGCGGACGCAGCCGCTCCCGAAACTCTTCGTACGGCTTCAGAATAATGACAGTTTGACCCTGACCTCGAATCACGAAGTAGGGCGCGTAGAACGTATCGAGCCGCAATCCGGCGTGGTCAAAGTCGTAACGAACATCGACGGACGGCCCCCAGCTCGTAACCCACCCTTTCTTCGGCCGAAAGCGGTAATGCACGTCCTGCACGGTCTCGCGAATGTCCACGCGGTTAATGAATCCGGGAATGGTTACAAATCCCGAAGTGATGTCGTTGTAAGTGCCCTCGTAGGTGAAGTGCAAGCCATCGCGCCGCAGATCGACCTTCTCGGCGGGACCCGCATAGTGGTTGCCATTGCCCACGTTCCCTGAACTGAACGGATAAAGATTGGCTTCGCAATTCAGGTTCAGATAGCTCGAAGTGGTGACGGCCTGGCCTTCGAGCGTCCAGGTAGAGTTAAGCTTCAGATCAGTGTCGACGCCACCGATGCGATTGAATTCGCCGGTGGTTGGGCATTCCCAGTCCGTATAAATTGCGCCTACGCTCGACTGGCCGAAAATATCGCGGCTCACTCGGGCAATCGTGAAATAGGAACGCATGCCCGAGAACGGACTACTGTCGGGCACTGCCAGGCCAGGACTGCGATCATCCGTCGCCATTAAACCTACAGAGTAGGGCCCGTCTTTTCCGGTGAGACGGATTCCGGCCGAAGGGTCACCAATACTGCGCGTAAACATCAGGTCCATGGGCGTGCGGAAAAAGTCTTCGTTCTCCAGAAAGAACGGACGCTTTTCCGGAAAATAAACCGCGTAGCGCTGGTTCACCGTGATCTGCGGGTCTTCGGACTCGATCTGGCTGAAGTCCGGGTTCGCGGTCAAATCGACAACGAAGTGGTCGTGGATGACGAACTTTGCGTCCATGCCCGTCTGGCCCTGCACGTCGGCATGCTGAAAGTAAGGATTGGTGGGATCGGTGGTGTCGAGCGCGCGAAAGCTGCGCAGCAGCCCATAAGGAATCAGTTCGATGTTGCGACTCGGCGAGATTCCTTCCAGACCGTAGAGCGTCGCAGCCTGGCCCAGCCGGCCCTGGATTCTGCGCGAAACGTGCGGCCAGAAAGCATCTTCATTCTTGCGCTGGATGCCGCGATACAGAATAATTCCCCAAACCTGTTGCTTGGTGGGCGGAAAGCGCAGGCTCTTGAACGGAATCGCCAGCCAGACCACATAGCCGCGGCTGGTGACCTTGCCGCGCGAGTTCCAGACGGTGTCGAACGAGGTATCGAAATTGCCGTTCACCTCGCTGCGCGAAGCCTCGGTCCAAATGGCGTCCCACTGCACACCGAGCGGTGTGGTTTGAAAGGCGTAGGCGCGACGGCGGTCGTGAAAGGTGTCGAGCATGACCTCCACCTGGTCGTCGTCGTAAACGTCTTCGCGGCGCGACATGCGTGCGCGCACCTGCCGAGGATCGTCGAAGCACACGAAGACCACGTAGAGATTTTTCTGGTCGTAGCCCAGGTAGGCTTCGGTGGGCTCGGAAACAGCTTGCCCGTCATGCGGATTGCGCTGGCTGAACCCGGTGACCTTGGCCATTGCGAGCGCAATTTCTCCCTCCGGCTTCATGTTGAGGAAGTCTTCGAGCGCGGGCGCCCGCTCCAACCGCGGAATCGTCAGCGCCGGTGCCGCCACCTGCGACCTCGGTGTTGCCGGAGAATTTTGTGCAGGGGTCGACTTGGCTTGGGACTGGACAGTCTTTTGCGGCACAGCGGTTTGCGCGCCAGTCCAGGGACAAGCCGCGATCAGCCCCAGGACCATAGCAGACAGAAACTTTCGCCGTATTCTTAGTAGAAGCCCCAGATCCCGCTCCAGATGCCAGAAAACTCTTGCCCCTCCTGGACAGATAAGCGCGAAGAGGAATCGAGCAAGATACACCAAGAGGACCCAGACAAAACAGAAAAATAATGTTTGTCAGGATTGCCGAACAGGATGCCACCGCAGCATGTCAGGATCAGCGCCGATTTTCTGGAGGGAACCGAGAGGCCGGTTCAGCCAACGTTCGAACTCATCACTGGGTTGCTTATGTCTCGAAAAGTGACCGAGGCAGCTGGGACTGCCGGATAATAGACATCGAGGTTTCCAGTCTATAGCTCGCAGTGTCGCCGCCGCTCGACCTCGGTTGGATCCACCGTCTCGAAAAAAAGCTCGACCGCCTCCTGCAAGTTAGCGCGAGCGCCCTCGATGGTGTCACCCTGGCTCGCAATATCGAGCTCGGGACAGAGTCCAACGTATGCACCGCCCTCGCGCTCAATGATTGCCGTTAGTTGTTGCGTCCGTTTCATTGGGTCACCCTTGCTTCATTCTAGAACGGCTCTCTAGTAAAGGTTTCTAGAACAACGAACTCTGCCTTCTCGTCGGCGTAATCCCGAAGTACTCATACGCCAACTGCGTAGCCACACGCCCGCGCGGCGTGCGGTTCAGGAATCCGGCCTGCATCAGAAACGGCTCGTAGATTTCTTCAATGGCGTCCGGCTCCTCGGCCAGCACCGCAGCCAGCGTATTCACGCCCACCGGCCCGCCTTGGTATTTCTCGATGATCGTCAACAGCAGTCGCCGGTCGACTTCGTCAAAGCCGTACCGATCGACTTCCAGCATCTCGAGCGCGGCTTTCGCCGTAGGCTCATCGATCTTGCCCGCCCCGCGCACTTGCGCATAGTCCCGCACGCGCCGGAGCAGCCGGTTCGCAATTCGCGGTGTACCCCGGGAGCGCCCGGCAATTTCTTTCGCCCCCGCGTCATCGACTTGAACTCCGATAATCTCCGCCGAACGCTCTACAATGACCTGCAAATCTGCTGGAGTATAAAACTCCAGCCGCAGCATGATGCCGAACCGCGAGCGCAGCGGCGCCGAAATCAGCCCCGCCCGCGTGGTAGCGCCGACAAATGTAAACGGCTTCACTTCCAGCGTATGCGTGCGCGCCGATGGTCCCTGGCCAATAATAATGTCGAGCTTGTAATCTTCCAGCGCAGAGTAGAGCAACTCTTCCAGCACCGGCTGCAGGCGATGAATTTCATCGATGAACAACACCTGCTTATCCTGCATGTTGGTGATAATCGCCGTCAGATCGCCCTTGATCTGCAGCAGCGGCGCAGCCGTCGGCTGAAAGTGCACGCCCAGTTCGTTGGCGATAATATTGGCCAGCGTCGTCTTGCCCAGGCCCGGCGGCCCGTAGAGCAGCACGTGGTCCATGGCCTCGCCGCGCGAGCGCGCCGCCTCAATCGCGACCGCCAGATTCTCTTTGACCTTCTTCTGTCCAATAAACTCCGCCAGCCGCTGCGGTCGCAGCTTCAGCTCAAACGAGGAATCGTCCTCCGCCGGCGCGGCCGAAACCAGCCGCTCGCGACTGGATTTTGCATCGGGATTTCTCGCCGTAGCCACTGGCCGGATGTTACCACGAAAAAAACGTCGTTATCTGGGCCCGAGCCGGGCGATCGACGAACGGGCTCGGAAGACCGGCTCTTGTCTTTTTAAACGATTTAGCCCCCAAAAGAATCCCTTGACACGGTGTCAAGCGTGCTTTACATTGTGAATGTCAAGCATGCTTGACTAACGATGCCTGATCAAGGAGGCCCATGGACGCCAACGAGAAGCGCTACTTCAGAGAATTTCTGCCTGTCATGCTGGCCTACGCTGTCGTCGTAGTGATTTCAGTTTGGCTGCTCAAACACCAGATCTATCCATCCCTGCGGATGGTGTTCGCCCTCCTGCCCATCATTCCGGCGCTGTTTGCCATGTGGGCCGCGATCCGCTATTTCCGCGGCCTCGACGAACTGCAGCGCCGCATCCAGTTCGAAGGACTTGCTTTCAGCTTTGTCGCAAGCTGCTTCATCGCCCTCACCTGGGGATTTCTGCAAAATGCGGGCCTGCCTCACGCCGACATTGCCTGGGTCGCGCCCCTGCTGATCTTTCTCTGGGGAGTCGGCGCTTGCTTGGCCAAGCGGAGGTACCAGTGAAAAACAGCGTCCGCGATCTGCGCGGCCACGTCAACTGGACCCAGGCCGACCTCGCCGAAAAACTGGGCGTCTCGCGCCAAACGGTCAACGCCATCGAAACCGAGAAATACGATCCCAGTCTGCCCCTCGCGTTCAAGATCGCAAAGCTATTCCGCAAGCCGCTAGAGGAAATCTTCAAAGCGTAGAAGTTAGGAGTAAGGGCTGGTCATGTGGGGACATGCGCCCTCCGCTAGCTTTCCCTGAGCGAAGCCGAAGGGATCGAGCGAAGCTCGAATGCTACTTCACTTCGGATACCACTCCAGCAACCGCACCTCGATCCCCGTCCCTTCCAGCCCCTTCTGAAAGACGGTAAGATCCGACCCGCGGTAGTGGTACGGAATCACAATCTTCGGGTGAAACGCCTTCACCGCATCCGCAGCCTCTTCCGGCGGCATGGTGTAAGGCAGATTCATACACACGAACGCCACGTCGATATTCTTGAGCGCCCGCATCTCCGGAATCCCTTCCGTGTCGCCCGAGAAGTAGAAGCGCTTGCCGCCGTAAGTGAGCACATAGCCGTTGCCGCGTCCCTTATCGTGAAAAAACTTCCCCGGAGCGGGACCGCGTTTCAGGTTGTAAGCCGGGATCGCCTCAATCGTCCAGCCGCCCCAGGTTTTCGTTTCCCCGTTGGCGATGGGCGTGGCAGTAGTCACACTCTGGACGACCGCCGGCGGCGCCAGAATCTCAGTACCCGCCTTGCTGACGTCCTTAAGGGAATCGGGATCCATGTGGTCCCCGTGAATGTCGGTAATCAGAATCAGGTCCGCCTTGGCGAGTCCCGCGAACTTCGCGGGCTTCGCCGGATCGAGATAGATCGTCTTCCCACCCGCCTCGATCAGCGTGCTCGCATGGTATAGAGGCGTAATCTTGACCGGCCCCGCCGAGGTAGAAAAGATTTGCGTCTCGGCAGCCCCATGGGCAACCGGCGCAAGCGCGAGTAGAAAAGCGGAAACAGATACGACAACTAGGATTGTTCTCATCCGCAGCCTCATCCTTAAATTTCTAGAAAACTATACGCGCCCCGTGCTTGGAAATAAAGCGAACCTACTTTTGCTCCACCAACCGTCCGTCTTCAAATACGAAAATCTTCTTGACTCCCGAAGGCAGAGTAACGGTTGTCTGCCGCACGTTCCGCCCGTCTAACTGATACTCGTAGCGATAGACCTCGCCATCCGCAAGTTTCTGCTCAGAAACTCGCCCCCAGAAATATTTATTCTCCAGAAGAACCTGCCAGTCGCCTTCAAGAACCGCGGTAAGCAGCCATGGATCGTTCTCGGCTCCATTCATAAGCCGCTGGTATTCGAACCGATACAGGACGTGAGATTCGTCAGCAACCGTCTCGACATGCCCGCCCTGACCGTAGGAATAGATACGCACGTGGCCCGCATCGTCCTGCGCTTCAACAATTCGATCGGAGGAGTCGTACTTGAAACTGATCGTGTGTCCGCTTGGAGAGATTAACTTCTCCAGGTTTCGCACCTTGCTTCTGACCAGTTGAATTCGGTGTCGCTCTGCGTCCACCATCTCAGTCGCCGCGCCTTGCGCAAAATTCTTCGCGTAGTAAGCTTCCGGAAAATAAATCTTACGGCCGTCGCGAAAAGTCATGGTCCAGCCATTCCCATTCCACGCCGTCACGGCCCCATAGAACTCCGAGGACGACTTTTCGTATCGGAAAACCGCATCCGCGTATCCTGTTCCCGTCGAGACTCGAGGCATATAAATCCGAGTACCATCCTCCAGGTTCAACGACTGATAGGTGTAAGGAAACCTCGTGCCCGTCGGACAGATGTCATAGGGATGATTCGCCCCAACCCCAAACGCATGGCGCTCAGGGTCCCACGCGTAGTAGGTTCGCGTCAGTGACAAAGGCATGACATCAGAAACAAAGAGGTCCGTTTGCAGCACTTTGAAATTCCCGTTCCGAAGGTTAACCACGAATTCGTTCACGGGCGCTTCATGCCTAACGGTAGGCTTCACCATCGAGATCGAACTCTTGAACCGGATCCGATTGGCCTCGGAGATTGGGGAAATCACCAACCATGGCTGAGACCCATCCCGTGCGGGAGGCGAATCCGTGAACGGCAACAACTCAACTTTCACCGGACCCGCAGGCGGCTTCCACAAGAACAGGAACTCAGAACACCCGAGCAGCCCCAGCGCCAGCGCCCACTTCCACAGCGGCGGATGCCAAAACCCGTTCTTCCTTCCAGTTGAATCCACACGAACCTCGAATGACTTGAAAAACAAAAGGCGGCGCATCCGGCCGCCTTCTGGCAACTCGCTACGAGGTACTGGTACTCGCAACTCGCGACTCGTTACTCGTCCTCTTCCTTCACCTCGCCACGCTCCGCCTTCGCCTTCTCAATAATCTTTTCCTGCAGTTGCCCCGGCACCACATCGTAATGATGCATCTCCATATTGAAGCTCCCGCGCCCCTGCGTCATCGACGTCAGCTCCACGCCGTAGGTCAGCATCTCGGCCATGGGCACCTCGGCTTTCACCACCGTGTTGCCGCCCCTGTTATCCATGCCCTGGATGCGTCCGCGGCGGCTATTCAGGTCACCCATGATCGATCCGGCAAAGTCGTCCGGCACCGTGATTTCGACCGCCATAATGGGCTCGAGCAGCGTTGGCCGCGCCACTTCCATCGCTTTCTTGAAGGCGATGCGGCCCGCCATCTGGAACGACAGGTCGTTCGAATCCACATCGTGATACGACCCGTCGTACAACACGACGCGGAAATCCACCACGGGAAATCCCGCCAGATAACCGCGCGCCGCCGCATCCCGAATCCCTTTTTCCACGGGCGGAATATAGTTCTTCGGAATCGCCCCGCCGAAAATGTCGTTCACGAACTCGAAGACGCCGCCGCGCGGCAGCGGTTCCATCCTGATCTTGCAGTCGCCGTATTGCCCGTGCCCGCCAGTCTGTTTCTTGTGCCGCCCCTGCACATCAGCCTTGGCGCGAATCGTTTCGCGATATGGCACCTTCGGCGCCTTCAGAACCACTTCCGTGTGATAGCGCTTCTTCAGCTTCGAGACAATCACCTCGATGTGCTGTTGCCCCGTGCCCGCAATCAAAAACTCCTTGGTCTGCGGATCGCGGAAGAACCGCAGCATGCCATCTTCTTCCATTAGCTTGTGGATGCCCGGCCCCAGCTTGTCTTCATCGGCGCGGCTCTTGGGTTCAATGGCAAACGTAATGGCTGGTTCCGGCAGTTTCACCCGCGGATACTGAATCGGCGCCGCTTTATCGCCCAGCGTGTCGCCGGTCAAAGTGTCTTTCAGCTTCGCCACCGCGCCAATGTCGCCGGCATGCAGCTCGGGCACCGGAACCGCCGTCTTTCCCTGCATCACTTGAATGTGCGCGAACTTCTCCTGCCCGCCGCGAGCGTAGTTCAGCAGCGTCGAGTCATTTTTCAGCACGCCGGAAAAAACTTTGAAGTACGAAATCCGCCCCGCGAACGCATCCGACACCGTTCGAAACACATACAGCGACACCGGCTCCGCGTCCGACTCATGCCGCTTGGGAGCATCGCCATTCCCGCCCGCTTCGCCCTGCACCCATTCATGCTCGGAAGGCGCCGGCGTGTAGTCGATGATGAAATCCATCACCCGGTCCGCCCCAATGTTGCCCAGCCCCGAACTAAAAATGACGGGGAAAATCTTGTCCTCGCGAATCGCGTTATGCAGCGCCGGAATCAAGTCTTCTTCGCCCAGGGTTCCCGCCTCGAAAAACTTCTCCATCAACTTATCGTCGCCCTCGGCCACCAGCTCCACCAGCATCTCGTGCGCTTCCTGCACCTGCGCCCGCATGCCGGCCGGGATCTCGGTTTCCTTCCCCTTGCCGTTCCCCCCGAGTTCATAGGTATAAGCCTTCATCCGCACCAGATCGACCACGCCGGTAAAGCCTTTCTCGGCGCCAATCGGCAGCTCAATCGGAATTACGTCGCGTCCAAAGGCGTTGGTCAACGATTCCAGCACGCGCTCGGCATTCGCGCGGTCGCGATCCATGCGGTTCACCACAATCAACCGCGGAGTCTTGTACTCTTCGCAGTAATTCCACACGCGCTGGGTCACGACTTCCACGCCGGCGACGCCGTCGACCACTACGATTGCCGCATCAACCACGGGCAATGCCATCTTGGCCTCATGTACGAACATGCTGAACCCAGGCGTGTCGAGAATATTGATTTTCGTGTTGCCCCACTCGACCACGGCCGCTCCGGTCGCAATCGACATCTTGCGCGCGATTTCTTCCTCGTCGTGGTCGGTGGTAGCCGACCCGTCATCGACCCGCCCCAGTCGCTGAGTGGCGCCCGCCGTGTACAGCATGGCCGATACGAGCGTGGTCTTGCCCGCGTGCCCGTGTCCCACCATCGCAATATTTCTGATGTTTGCTCCCGAATAGACTTTCAATTTGGGCTCCCTTCGGCAGGCGTGGGATGGAAACGACCACTAAGAGAAGACGAGTGATGAGGAAAGGTGACTCGGGCCAGCCCGAGGTATCCGTTCACCCCCGCCGTGCCAAAACGTAGGATGCTACCACGCGGAGCGCGAACGCCTCAACCGAGGATCTGTATCCCGATCTGTACGCTGATCCGTACTCTGGGCGCCCCATCCTTCTCTCGTTCTTCGCGAAAGAACCTGCTCTGAGCGCGGCCGAAGGGGTGGGGATTTTGACTTCGCAATCCCACGCCTAACCGTAGTATCATCCCCGAGCGATGCTAGGCAACCGCACCAGCAAGCAATGGGTCGCCCAATACGCGACCAGCCACCAGCACCCCGTCAATCGCGTCTGCCATACCCTCGGCATTCCCACGATTCTGGTATCGGTCGCCGTTGCAATCGGCGGATTCTTCCTTCATCGCCTGTGGCTCTACGCCCTGGCGCTATTCGTGCTGGGATGGATCCTCCAATTCATCGGCCACGCCTTCGAAGGCAAGCCGCCCGAATTCTTCAGCGACTGGCGATTCCTCTTCGTCGGCGTCCGCTGGTGGTGGGCCAAAATTCGCGGTCGTGCCTGAGTGTGGCGCAGACACTCCTGCCCGCGGCTTTTGCCCTGGGTTCCCCACCCTTCTTGCGTTCTTCGCGAGAGAGCCTGCCCCGAGCGAAGCCGAAGGGGTGGGATTTTGATGTTCATGCGGGAAGCGCCGAAATCTGTTTCCCGCTCCCACCCGTACTGCAATCGAAGGGAGAAGCTTGCGCCTATTAACGATTCTGTTCTATGCTGGCCCACGCTGGAGTTTTGTTTGACGCAACCATGCATCGCCTAACCGCCAGATTCCTGCTGTTGTTCGCGCTTGTCGGATCCTTCGCTCCGCTCGCGCTGGCGGTCACGGCTGCTACGCCGCATGCCTGCTGCCTTCGCATGGCGGCTCATCAGTGCCACAGTTCTCGCCCGGAATCCGATCAGCGTACCATCCACGATGCCAGCTGCTGTAATCACGATTGGCGGCGTGCCGTAACCACGTCGCAATGGGCCAATCCGCAATCCCGGACGGCGTCCGCTGCTGCGCAGAATATCGAAGCCCGCATCGCGGAATCGCACCCCGACTCTCCCGCCACGAAATTCTTCTCCTCGCGATCCACCCGCGCTCCTCCATCAGTCTCCATCGCCTAAACGTCTTGCAAACCTGCCCGCACACCTAAGCACACGTGTGGGACGGCTCTCAGACCCGGTCGCCGGCGAAGCCCGGCTGCCCTCGGCCGCTGACGCAACCCTAACTCGGAGACTTTATGCGCCCAATCCGCATCTCGCTGTCGTTGACAGTCCTTATCTTTTTCTCTTCCCTCGCCGCTTTCGCCACGATTTTCGGTTCGGTTCGCGGCGTCGTGCACGATCCTCAGCACCGCCCCATCCAAGGCGCCATGGTCATGCTTAAAGCGCAGAACTCGGATTGGTCCCAGTCCCAGGATTCGAACGACAAAGGAGAATTTGAATTCCGTTCCGTACCTATGGGGAATTACACGGTCACAGTCTCGTCGCAGGGCTTTCAGCAAATGCAACAAACCGTGATTGTTCACTCCGACACCAGTCCGGTGTTGCATTTCGAGTTGGCGATTGCAGGCGGGAAAGAGACGGTTGTCGTCTCGGGAGCTACGGTGGAAGCGCCGATGGACACCGTGACGCCGACGACGATGGTAAACCGTCAGGACATCCAGGAAACTCCCGGCGCCGACCGCACCAATAGCATGCAGATGATCACCGACTACGTACCTGCCGCCTATGTGACTCACGACATGCTGCACATGCGAGGCGGCCACCAGGTCGAGTGGCTGATCGACGGCGTCCCCATCCCCAACACGAATATCGCGACCAATCTCGGTCCACAGATCGATCCCAAGGACATCGACTATCTCGAGGTTCAGAGAGGCAGCTACGATGCCGACTACGGAGACCGCACCTACGGAATCTTCAACATCGCGCCGCGCACCGGTTTTGAACGTGACAAAGAATGCGATCTCGTGATCAGCGCCGGAAACTTCTATCAAACCAACGACCAGCTCAGTTGCGGAGGACACACCCAGCGCTTCGCCTACTATGCCAGCGTGAACGGAAATCGCAGCAATTACGGCCTTCAGACGCCTATTCCGCAAGTCGTTCACGATGCCGACAACGGCTACGGAGGATTCGCCTCATTCATCTTCAATCCCGATTCCAGGAATCAATATCGCGTGGTCGCATCCCTGCGGCAGGACTACTACCAGATCCCCATCGATCCCGACCCCAATTCCATCGGAAATCAGAACTATCCGAGCTACGGACTGCGCGACGCCGAGAAGGAGCCCGATGGCTACGCTACTTTCTCGTGGGTACACACCTTCAATCCGAACATGCTGCTCACCGTCTCTCCCTTTTACCACTACAACGGCGCCGACTATAAAAGCAGCCCCAACGATTATCCGGTCGCCTCCACCGTGACTGAGAATGCCAATTACGTCGGCGCGCAAGCGGTTTTCAACGCCACCTTCTGGAAGAACGATCTACAAGCCGGCGTCTACGGATTCGGCCAGCACCAGTACAACTACTTCGACAATTTATTCAACGACGGCGAGGCGAATTTCCCCGCCTCCTCCATCGGCGTGAATGGAGGGGTCACTGCTCTATTCATCAACGACAAATTCAAAGTCACTCCGTGGCTAACCTTGATTGCCGGCCTACGCCAAACCGAATTCGACTCCTCCATTTCCGAAAGCGCCACCGATCCCCGCTTGGGTGTCGCCCTGAAAATTCCTCGCCTGAACTGGGTTTTTCGCGGCTTCTACGGCTACTTCTATCAGGCTCCGCCACTCGTAACGGCAACGGGTGCGCTGCTCGATTTGGCCAACAGCCAGAATTTTGCTTTCTCCCCGCTGAAGGGCGAGCGCGATATCGAATGGCAATATGGCGTCACCATTCCATTTCGCGGCTGGAACCTCAGCGCCGATAATTACGAAACCCGCGCCAAGAACTGGCTCGACCACAACAACATCGGAGACTCCAATCTCTTCTGGCCCATCACCTGGCAATACGCGCTGATTCAAGGCTGGGAACTCACTCTGCGCTCGCCCAACCTTTGGCATCGCAGCCAGTTTCACCTTGCCTATGCGAACCAAATCGCCCAGGCCACCTCGCCCATTACCGGCGGCTTGGTCTGCCCCGTTCCCGTAACCTCGGCCTGCGGACTCGACATTCCCCCCGGACTTTCCCCCGCCGACCACGACCAGCGCAACACACTCAACCTGGGTCTCAATACAAATTTGCCTTGGCAGTCCTATGTCTCAACCAATGTTTACTACGGCTCGGGCTTCACCAACGGCTTGCCCGGCGTGCAGTATCCCGGCAATTATCTTCCCGGCCACACGACCTTCGATCTTGCGGTCGGGAAAACCTTCGCCGAGAAATACACCGTCTCCCTGACCGCCCTGAACGTAGCCAACCGCCGCGTCCAGTTGGACAACAGCCTGACATTCGGTGGATTTCACTGGAACGATCCCCGGCAACTCTACGCCGAGTTTCGCTACCGCTTCCATTACTAGGTCGGAGGTAGTCGCGATTGTTTTGCCCCGGCATCCGGTCGGAACACTTCGGGCGCGCAAACCGTGATGTCGCAGATCTTCCGAGTTCGGGTTTTGTAACATCCGGCCGATAAACCCGGGAGCCAACGAATCATTGTTCTATCTCCAAGGTCGCCGCATCACAAAGCGCGAGACGGATTTGCACCGCAAATATGCTGAGAAAGTTCGGCTTTCGTAACAATTTCAACGAACTTCGCGCTAGATCACAGCCCACCCCTAAGCTCTCGAATCGTTCCGGGGCTTTCAGCTAGCTCTTCCCCTATAGGCCCTATTTAATTCCCACGGGTTTCCGTAGCACGTCACCGGCGTTGTCGGCAGGATCAGGCCTCGGTCTTCGAAGTCACAAGGGAACCTCATGTGAATCTCTCGGCACCCGTACCGACAGGTAAGGAGGTGGGTTGTGATCGACAATTGGCTGAAGGACGCTTGGCTAAAAGGCAAATATTATTTCGGCCTGCTGCTGGCCGGAGGCATCGCCATTCGGCTCGTCCGGGCAGAGCAATGCCAGGACTGGTCGACCGCCCAGGCCAGCCTCGTAATAATCCTGTCCCTGCTGACGCTAATGGTTTGGGCCTGGTGGAAGGAGAACCGTCCCGCCCGTCAATTATCGGTCGAGGCCACCACTTACGATCGCGCTACAGACAGAGTTTTGCTGTGTGTCGCCATCGGGTTCGGCGCGCTCATATTAAACGCCAATCGAAAGGACCATTGGGTTCACGGAGGCGTCGCTAGGGCGATCGGATATGGGGCCTTGGTCGCGGGTGCTTTTTTCATTGGGGGAGTGCTGCTGGGTTACCTCTTCGGTCTTCGCCCGGCCGGCTCTACTCAGGACCAGCAGAACACCGCAGTGCCGCCTCATACCAACCTTGAGGAAATCGCGGATTGGTTAACCAAATTATTTCTTGGAGCCGGCCTTGTCGAGTTGACCCGGATGAAAGAGCCCGTTAAGCAGCTGGCAGTTTTCATGGCGCACGGAGTCGATGCCCCTCACCACACCGACCCAGGCAGCCCCGCCATCGCGTTCGCCATCATGAGTTTTTTCTCGGCCAGCGGCCTTCTCTACGGCTATCTGTGGACGCGGTATCAGCACGCACTCAAAGAGGCAGCGCCACCGAGCGCTCCAAACTCCGTCCCGACGGATGCCCACCAATCGAATCCAGGATAGCCGGAACGAAACATGCGGCGCTGGTCCCAACTCACCCCAGCCCGTTCTGGTGGCCCCGCACTCCTCCTCCGAGTTAAAGTATGTACAGTGAACAACTCTACCCGCCGTTCCTTCCTGATCGCCCTCATTCTCGCCGGCGCCCTTGTTTCTTCGTCGTGCAATCGTGCGCAAACGCTTGTCCCGAAGCGCTACTCCTTCACCGGGCGCGTGATTTCCATCGACAGCCAGTCGCAAACCGCCCTCATCGACGGCGACGCCATCCCCGGCTTCATGGACGCCATGGCCATGCCCTACAAGGTCAAGCCCGACTCAATCCTGAACCACCTGCTTCCCGGCGACTCCATCTCCGCCGACGTTCTTGTACAACGCGATGCGGATTCCGAAGTGCCGCCTGACTACTGGCTCGAAAACGTCAAAGTCATCGGCCATGCCGCTCCAGCGTCCGCCAACTCCCCGCGCCTGCCCGCGCCGGGAGACGACCTTCCCGATTTCTCGTTCACCAATCAGAGCGGCAAGCGAATTTCTCTCCAGCAATATCGCGGCAACATTCTGCTCGTCACCTTTATTTACACGCGCTGCCCCTTCCCCGACTTCTGCCCGCGCATGAGCAGCAACTTCGCCGAAATCTACAAGCAACTCAGCGCGAACCCTGCGCTGGCCGGCACTCACCTGTTAAGCATCAGCTTCGACCCAGAGCACGACACCCCCAAAGTTCTCCGCGACTACGCCTTCACCGTGGCCCACACTCACGACCCAGCACTTTTCAAGCGATGGGATTTCGCCGCTCCCACCGCCGCAGACTTACCCAAGATCGCAGATTTTTTCGCCCTGGCCATCAAACCCGAAGGTGGACTCATTACCCACACTCTCAGCACCGCCGTCATCGGCCCCGACGGCAAGATCGTGAAGTGGTACCACGGCAGCGCTTGGCAAGTTTCTGATTTAATAAAAGACGCAGCCGCCGCAAGCGCCCGGAATTAAAAGGCAGCGCAGAAATTATGGGGAAAAGTCGCTCGATGAGATTCTCGGGAAGGGCACGACTTCAGTCGTGCCGTACGATCTGATAAATGTTGGCGCTTTAGCGCCTGAGGCAGCCTGTTGCTCTTAAGACCTGCTCAGTGAATACCATTCGTATCGATTCAGCCTAAAGAGGAAAACCATGAAATACATTCTTCTAATTCTAGCCATTCTCGGCATCACCGTCTCATCCCTCGCCCTGCGCGAACACTACCGCACCTACGGCGACTCTCCCTGCAGCATCAACGAGCGCTGGGACTGCGGCGTCGTCAATCACAGCCCCTACGCCATGCTCGCCGGAATTCCCGTCGCCGTCCTCGGCATCGCCGGCTACATTCTCATGGGTGCTTTGGCGTGGCTCCGTTCCTATCGACTATTACTCGTCCCCACTTTCGCCGGGCTCGCCTTTTCCCTGCACCTGGCCAACATCGAAGCCAACGTTCTCGGCGTCTGGTGCATTTACTGCGTCATTTCGCTGGGCATCATCTCCCTGATGTCCCTGCTCACCCTCGGAAGCGTGGTGGCGCAATTCGTCCGCAAGCCGTCGCCCGCCTAGCCCAAGGCCGCCCGCGCAATCAGGAAATTCTTATCCCCTATCTCATCGCGTCAATCTTGCGGCCGATCGCGCGGTTCACGTCCGTCGAAAACTCGATGAAGATATTCAGCAGCGAGCCCCAGGCCACCTGACCCGCCATGGCGCGTCCGCCTTCCGCAAAAGCATTGCGCGGATGCGGCTTCCACGCCGTCGAAATCACTCCCCCGCCAAAAGACCCTGCGTACAATCCCCACTGCGGACGCAGTTCCTGCTCGCTCTGATCGTAAGTAAGAAAGTTGCGCACAATGGCATGCCGCGTCCTCGCCCAGAACCCTTGACAATTGCACTGGTCGTAGCGCACTTCATAATGCAGCGCCGCATTTCCCAGCGCTGCCAGGCTATTGGCCGCAACGAATTGTCCCTCGCGCGATGCGAACCGCTCGCCATATGCGCCCCACCCCTGGCCCCATTGCGGCGGAGAGTTGCGCCACTGGTCAATGCCCGCATCGAACATGCGTTTCAAATACACCCCCGGCGTCGCCAGCGTTCCCTGTAGATAGATCTCCCGCCGCTGCTTCACCGTCATCGGAACCAGAGGCCGCCCCTTTTCCACGTACACTCCAACAAACCATCCACGCTCCCAATCGGCAGCCTTGACCAACGCCGCCTCGGCCACCTCTTTCGTCGCTTCCGCAGCAGCCTGGGCGGGATTCGGGGCGTCGTCTTTTTTCTCTTCTTGCTTCCGGTCCTGAGGCTTCTCATTCGCGGCTGGCTGGTCCTTAACTGGTTGGTCCGTGACTGGTTGGTCCGTGACCGGTTGGTCGGGCTGGGAATTTTCCGGCTGAGGTGCCGCTGGCGGTTGCTGAGTAGGCTGAGAATTGGGCTGCTGACTCGACTGTTGAGCAGGTTCACCTTGTGCCAGCGCGCTGCCGCACAAGGTCGTGCCCCAAATGAGCGCCAAAACGATAACAGAAAGGAGTCCGCCGCGCCCGTAACGTGCCGTCCACAAGATATCCTCACCCCAGCCGGCCTTCGCGGCCTTAATTCTCTCGTGTTCTTCGCCCTCTTGCCCTATGACCGATTGCCCGATGCTTTTCGCCGGCACCGCCAAGCCCATCCATTGCCGACTCTTTGCCCGCTTACCGGCAACCCGATAGACTCCCTTGGATGCACTCGCTCTACAACCGCGTTGCAGGAAAAAGCGTCGAGCGCCTCGCCGCTCTCAGCGACGGCATCTTCGCCGTATCCATGACCCTGCTGGTGCTCGACCTCCGCGTCCCCGCCCGCGATGCCATTCATTCCGAGCACGATCTCTGGCACGCCCTCCTCGTGCTCTCGCCTCGTCTCGTTATATTTTTAATGAGCGTCATGACCAATGGGATCTTCTGGGTCGGCCAACAGACGCAGCTCAACCAGTTCGCCCGCTCCGACCGCAACCTCGCCTGGATTCACATTGCCTTCCTCTGCGCCATCACGCTGACGCCGTTCACGACTTCGCTTCTCGCCGAGTTCATCCACTACCGCGTCGCGCTCCTGATTTACTGGTTCAACATCGTACTTCTCGGCGCAATGCTTTACTGGAGCTGGAGCTACGCCACCCGCGCCCATCTTCTATCCGACGACGTCGCGCCAGAGATTCATCCCGCAGTAATCCGCCGCATCGTAATCGCGCAGTCACTCTACGCCGCCGGCGCCGCCCTCTGTTTTTTCAGCACCTCCTACAGCATCGCCGCCATTGTTCTGGTGCAGATAAACTACGCCATCGCCCCCAGATTCTGCTGGGGACTATTCTCCCGAAAGCCGTCAAATAACCCGGCCTCGTAACGGGCTTCGTGGTTTGCAACGCGCTTCGTGGTTCGTAAAGGGCTTCGCGGTTCGCAACAGGCTTCGTGGTTCGTAAAGGTTTTCGTGGAAGGGCACGGCTTCAGCCGTGCCGTAAAGGGCAAACAATGACGCGGGCTTTAGCCCCTGAGGGGCAATCCAGAAAAGGCTCTATCCGTGCAAATCCGCGTGAATCCGTGGCAAAGAATTTTTCACCTACCCTCGCTCGAACGCGTGCTTCTTCTCCAACTCTTCCACCGCCGCGCGCCGCGCATTCTCAAATCGCTCCGCGTGATTCATGAGTCCCGGCGTACCCTCAGCCCACTCCCCGTCAATCCGCAGCAACCCCTGCGCCGCCACCAGTCGCGCCGCGACTTCGATCACGTGCGCCGGCGTGGTCTGCAAATACTGCGCTTCTGTCGGATCCCCAATCCAAACTCGCTTCTCGGTTCCCAGCTTCGTCTCCCAATAAACTTTTCTCTCAATGAACTCCGCCATCACCTCATCCGTCGCCTTACCAAACACCCACTGCTTCCGCTTGAAGTCATAATGTCGGCTGGAAAACGGCACCGGCAACAATTTCCCCGATTTCACAAACTCAATCTGCCGCCGGTCCACTTCCTTGCGCAGCGCATTGATGACCGGAGCTTCCGCGTCCTTCGGCTCCATCGACGGCATAACCTCCCGCACAGTTTGCGAAAGATTCACCGCCACCGGCGCATGCAACCCCTCCGACCCCTCCAGCCGGATGTCCCCATGCAGCACAAAAAAATCCGCACCCGACGTTGACCCATGAAACGGCCAGTCCAGGCGAATGGTCAGCGGCAACCCTTTCAGCGTAACCCAGATCTTCGCGCCCACTGCCGCACCTGCGTCCACAATCCCCGCGCTTTCCACCTTCGTCATAAGCGAGCTTCCTTTTTCTTTATCTGCAATTGTCTTCCGACCTCTGTGTCCTCTGTGGTTAAGATTGTTTCGGCAGGGTACGAATAGAGGATCAATCTGTATCTTAAGAAGTTTACCGGCTCGCTCTACTTCCCATCCAGCGTCGAGCGCACTTTCAGCGCCAGGTCCGTCCGGTTAAAAGGTTTCTGCAGCAGATTCACTCCCGGCTCCAGCACCTTATGCTGCACCACCATATCATCCGTATATCCCGTCATATAGACGATCCGGGTTCGCGGACGCTTGCTCAGAATATTTTCCGCCAGCTGCGCTCCACTCATCCCCGGCATAATCACATCCGTCAGCAGCAGATCGATCGGCCCCGCGAACTTGTCGGCCGTCCGAATCGCCTGCTCCGCACTCGGCGCTTCCAGCACTCGATAGCCATAGCCTTCCAGAAAAATTCGCGCCAGTTCCCGGAGGTCGGCTTCATCTTCCGCCAGCAGAATAGTCTCGCTTCCCCCCGCTACTTCCTCGCTCGTCCGCGTCTCCTGCCGCTTGCGCAGCACGCCCTCCGCCGCCGGCAAGTAAATGCGAAATGTGGTGCCGCGTCCTGCTTCACTTTCTACCTGAATGCTGCCACCGCTCTGCTTCACAATTCCGTACACGGTCGCCAGTCCCAGCCCAGTCCCCTTGCCCATGGGCTTCGTCGTGAAAAACGGCTCGAAGATGTGAGGGAGTGTCCCAGCATCCATTCCATGCCCGGAATCCATTACCCGCAGCATGACGTACCGGCCCGGGATGAGATCAAGATCCGGCGCCAACTCTTCACTCACTTCCAGGTTTGACGTTTCCATCGTCAGCTTGCCGCCGTGCGGCATCGCGTCCCGCGCATTGATCGCCAGATTCATCAGCACCTGCTCCACCTGCCCCGGATCCGCCTTCACCGGCACCAGCGAGGGATGCAGCCTCGCGATCAACTCAATATCCTCCCCAATCACTCGCGACAACATTTTCTGCACATCCGCGACCGCTTCATTCAGATCCAGAACCTTCGGCTGCAGCACCTGTTTTCGGCTGAAAGCCAGCAGTTGCTGCGTGAGCGACGCTGCCCGGTCCGCCGCCCGCCGAATCTGTTCCAGCCCGTTGCGCGCATGTTCATCCTTTCCCACCGCGGCCAGCAGCAACTCGCCGTGTCCCATGATGATGCTCAAAATATTATTGAAGTCATGCGCCACGCCTCCCGCCAGCCGCCCGATCGCCTCCAGTTGTTGCGCATTCCTAAGCTGTTCTTCCAGATGCATGCGCGCGGTCACGTCCCGCGAAATGCCCCATGTCCGCACCCATTGGCCGTCGATAACCGTCCCCATCATGGTGTTGCGAAGAATCTTTTTCTGCCCCTGCTCGTCCACTTCCCGCGACTCCTGGTCGGTGATCCGGTAACCCGACCGGATGTAATTCTCCATGAATTCCTGCGTGACCGGATCATGCAGCACCAGAAACTCAGAGAGCGGCTTCCCGATCATCTCCCGCGCCGACTCACGGCCGTACATTCTCGCCAGCGCGTCGTTGCATTCCGCCAGATACCCATGTTTCAGCCCCAGTTCGAGTTGCTGACTCGCCGGTAGATGGCACGGCACTGGCGGGTCGTACTCCATGCGAAAAATTCCCTCCGAGCTCTGTTCCACAAACGCCCGGTAGCGCTCCTCACTCTCGCGCAGCGCCTCCTCTGCGGATTTTCGTTCCGTGATGTCCAGCAGCAGCCCGCGCATCAGCAGCTTCCCCGTTTCCACATCGCGCACGAAGACCGCATCATCCCGCAGCCACACCACCCGCCCGTCCCGCGCGAGCGCGCGATACTCCACCCGATACAGTTCCCCTTCCCGGCGGTGTTCGGCAGCGATCGTCTTCGCCACGTCCTCCGGATGCAGCACGTTCACCCAACTGCGGTCGTTCGCCATCCACTCTTGCGGCGTGAACCCGAGGATGTACTCCACCTGTGGACTGATGTAATGAAATCGCCCCGACTCGCCCGGCTCGGCGATGTAGGAAATCGCCGGAACCTGTTCCACGAGCTGCCGGTATCTTCGCTCCGCGTCCTTCAACGCAGCCGTCGCCCGTCTGCCTTCCTCCTGCGACCGAATCGCCGTGATGCCGAACGACAAATTGTTCGCCATCTCGGTCAGCAGTTCCACCTCCGAGCTTTCAAACGAACCCACCTGCTCCGAATAAATCGCCAGCACCCCAAAAGCCAGGCCCCCGACCCGCAGCGGCAAAGCGATTACCGCCGAATATCCGCGCTCCAGTGCAGCCTCCCGCCACAGTACAAACTGCGGATCGCTCGCCGTGTCCGCGATCACGCAAATCCGGTTCTCGCGAATCGCCGTGCCCGCCGGCCCCCGTCCCGCCGGAGTGTCCGACCATTTCAACTGGATCTTGTCGAGATATCCGCTACCAAGGCCGGCATGCGCCATAGGCCGCACCGTTTTCTCTTCGTCCTGCTGTGCGTACGCGATGCCCGCCATCCGGTATCCGCCTACGCGCACAATAACGTCGCAGATCTCCTCCAGCAGTTCCTGCTCGCTGCCCGCCTGCGCCAGCGCTTGGTTGCACGCACTCAGCGCATGCAGCGCCCGATACAGCCGACGTAGCTCCGCATTGGCGCTTTCCTTGAGAGATCCGGCAGGAATCGCGAACGAAGACTCGCCCCGCACAGAAGAAGCGGAAGGAGAAAGAGAAGAAGAAGCATTGGAAGAAGCGCCCACGCCGCGTCCCCCGAATTCGTGGGAAACCTCTCCGGCTTCCCCACCCTGGTTACGCTGAGACTTTTCCTGCGTCATGGCAACCGCCGGCGTCGCCGGCACGTTCACTCTGGAATGTTCACTAGTGTACAGGTTCCCCTAACGCCTCCGTTCCGAAAACTGCTGAACCTCGGTTACTGAGTACTGGAGTTACGGCAACCAGGTCACTGTCCACTGGACACTGGCAACTGCTCTTCTCCAAAAAAGAGCCTACCCCGCCTTCTTCCGAATCTTCGTTCCCATACGCAACAATTTCCGCACCGTCCCCGTAGGCAGCCGTTTCATCTGGTCGTAAAGCTCAGTGACCGCTTCAAAGAATCCCGCCATCGCCACCAGCCGCTCCCGCGTATAGTCCGCCCCAGGTTCCTTGGGATCCAAATCCGCCAGACACGTCCGCAAAATTTCCCGCGTCGGATCAATCTCCCGCCGCTTCCTCTGCTCAATCACCAGCCGGAACATTTCCCACACATCTTTCATCGACTCATAATGCTCCCGCCGATCGCCCAGCACATGCACCGCACGCACAATCCCCCAGGTCTCCAACTCGCGGATCGACGTCGACACATTCGACCGCGCCACGCTCAGCGTCTCGGCAATCTCCTCCGCCGGCAAAGCCTTCGGCGACAAAAACAGCAGCGCATGAATCTGCGCCACCGTCCGGTTGATCCCCCACCGCGTCCCCATCTCCCCCCAGTGAAGGATGTACTGCTTCTGCACTTTGGTTAATTCCGCCATAATGTTTATTTCAGTACGGACTGAACATACAGAACAATCGGCCCGTTGTCAACTCGAAACGGGAATGGGTGCCCCATTTCTCGCGCGGGAGTTTATTAGTATGCCGCGCGAGAAGTGGGGCTTTTCCCGCGCGACCGCGCATGCGGCGTAAGTGCGGAACCCTCGCTATAATTCCCCATCACTCTCGCCCCTCAACCCGCAACCTTCCCGTTCTATCTCCACCTTGGCCCCTACACCATACATCCGCACTTCTTCTTCGAGTCTCTCTCCTACATCATCGCCTTCGCCGTCTACCTCTCGCTCCGCCGCCGCTTCGGAGATTCCATCGCCACTCCGTTCCGCTGGGCCGCCGTCGCCGCCGCCGTTGCCGGAGCCGCGATCGGCGCCAAAATCCTCTTCTGGCTCGAAGACCCGCAACTCACCTGGCAAAACATGAATGATCCCGCCTATCTCATCGGCGGCAAAACCATCGTCGGCGCCCTCGCCGGAGGCCTCATCTCCGTCGAACTCATCAAACGCTACATCGGAATCCGCACCTCCACCGGCGACCTCTACGCTATCCCCCTAGCCCTCGGCATCGCCATCGGACGCATCGGATGCTTCCTCACCGGCCTCTCCGACAACACCTACGGCACGCCCACCAATCTCCCCTGGGCCGTCAACTTCGGCGACGGCATCCCCCGCCATCCCACCCAGCTCTACGAAATCCTCTTCCTCCTCGCGCTGATCCCCATCCTCCTTCATGTCCTAAACAAAATTGTCGTCCTGAGCGATGCTGATGCGCAGTCGAAGGATCCCTACCTCGCGCACAGAGCCCAGCCCGCGCAAGACTCGCCATCACAAAAACAAATTTGTCATTTCGAGGGAGCCGGAGCGAATGCGACGGCGAGTCGAGAAACCTGTTTCTCGTCGGCATCATCATCGAACCTGCGGCAATGGCAACCCGGCGACGCCTTCAAACTCTTCATGGTCGCCTACGTGTCCTTCCGCCTGCTCTGCGACTTCCTCAAACCTTACCCCCGCATCTTCCTCGGCCTCGGAGGAATTCAGTGGGCCTGCGTCCTCCTCCTGCTGTACTATTCCCGCGATGTCGCCCGCTGGCTTCGTCTCAGTTCGATGCCGAAGCCGCAACCATGAAGACGCTCGCAACCATCATTCTCTCGCTCATCGCCATCGCGGCATCCCTGGTCCTCCTACTTTCGACCGTATGCGCGTTCACCGGCGGCGTTGTTCGCGGAGGAGACCGAAGCTCTTTCGTAATCTGTGCCGTAGTTTCGCTGGCCGTAGTGATCGCCGCCATGTCGGCGATCAACTACTTAAACCGAAAGCGGACCCGTGAATAAAACAATCACCGTCGCGCACTCCCGGAAATTTGTAAACTGAACCGGAGAAAGCCGGTCACACGACCTATGGAACGCTGGGTCACCAACACGCTTCGCACTTTCGGCCTGATCGTAGTGTCCATTGTCGTCATCGTGCTCTCGCTCGGATTAGCTCTCCTCGGCCTCTGTTTCGCAATCCTGGTCTCGGCCGATCGCCACGGTGGCGCCACTTCGCAGACCAATAATTTCATCTACCTCGGGATTGCCGGCGCCCTCGTTGTCTTGGTCGGCGGAGTCTTCGTAATCGGTGCGATGGCCCGCGTCATCTTTCGGGAGTCCAAGGTTCAAGCTCAAGAGCGGAATCAATATCCTAGTCAGAACCAAAACCTCCCCCCGCTCCCACCCTATTCCCTCGTTCCACCCTCCCCGGCGCAGCCCAACGTTGTCGTACCCGGCGTCGTAGTGCCCAACCTCGTCACGCCCAACGTCACGCCCAACATCGTTATCCCCGCCGCACCCGCGCCAACCTCTCCACCGCTCCGTCGCCCAGCTCTCGATGCCGCCAGGCATCTCTCTCCCGCCAGCCGCACCGCCATCGATCGCCTAATCCTCGCCATTGCCGCGCAAGCCTCCGCCCAGCTGATCGTTGGCGTTATCGAATGGTTGTGGGCTGGCCAAATCGTCATGTCTCGCGCCCGCCTGCACGGCCCGCTTCTGTTCGCCTGGAACCTGGCCGCCATCGCCCCTTATTTACTTCTCGCCTACACCCTGCGCCGCCGCCCCGGACCGACCGCCTTCTCTTTTTGCCTCGTCATCCCCGGCATCCGCAGCGTCTTCGGCTTCTTCGGCCAAACCGCCAGCGTCATCATTTTCCTCCAAACCTTTCACTCCGGCATGCCCCTGCTCTCTGCTATTCCCTGGATCTTGGACGTCCTCATCTTCTATCTCGCCTGGAAAGCCGTTCGCCTCACCGGAATCGAACCCACTCCCGCCCGCCTGATCCTCTCCGCCGTCGACATCTTCCTCTACTCCATCTCCCTGCCCGTAATCTTTCTCATCCTTACCTATTTCTGGCGCTAAGAACGTAAGTATCCAGGCAACGCGGGTGCCCCATTTCTCGCGCGCCCTTTGCGCGAGAAGTGGGAGTCCCAAAGCTAGGACGCATCCCCGACGAAATTCCCAGCACTGCGAAAATCTACCTGCAAGCCGCACGCCCAGGAATTCCGTGTGTCCGTTCCTGATCTTGCTTTACTATTCTCCCCACCCCATGGAACGCTGGGCCGCAAACACGCTCCGCACCCTCGGCATTATCCTCACCGCCGGCTTCGTCCTCGTGACATGTCTGTTTTTCTTGCTGCTCTCAGTGTGTGCTGCGGGACCAAGCATCGGAGGGTCTCCGGGAAACCACAGCGAAGCCGCCCTCTACGCCGTTATCGCCGCGATAGTAGCGATCGCCGGCGTTACCTTCATTGTGTGGCTAGCCCGCGGCATCGTCCGCACTTCCGGAACTGCGGATGACTACTGGCCCACTCCGCCAGCTGAAAGATTCGGAACCATTCCTCCCGTCCCTCAGCCAGCCGCCCAACTTCAGCCTCCCGCCCCACGCGTCCCTCTTCATCTTTCTCCGCAGAGCCGCCAGACTCTCGACCGCCTCGTCCTGGCGCTCGGCGCTCAAATCGCCCTCAGCGCCCTCTCCTGGATCATCAACCAGCTTCACTTCTGGTCCGCTCCGCACGCCTTCGCGCCCCACAACTGGACACTCCTTCTGCTCGCGCCTTTCGTCCTCTATCACATCCCCTACGCCGTCCTCATTTACCTTCTCTTGAAAAAACCCAGCCGCTTCGCTCTCACTTATGCCCTAGCCGTTCCCGCCGTTCTCGTGCTGCAATCGTTATTCAGCTTGAGCGTAGTCAGCTACTACCACGTTCACCAGCCCACGGGACTCGTTCTTCTCGTTCTCCCCTGGCTGCTTCACATCCTGATCCTCGTTCTCGCCTACCAGGCCATCCAGCAAGTCGGACTTCACCCCGAACCTTCCTCCCTGATCGTCGCCGCCATCGCCAGCTTCTTCTATTTCTCCGTAATCCAGACATTCACGACCATTTTCTACCGCTTCGCCCCGAAATAACGCCCGCATAAGCAATGTGCGGCGCCCCATTTCTCGCGCGCCCTTTGCGTTATTATTGCGCCCTGGTGAGTGAGATGGAAAAGTTAGTCAAAATCATCGCGACTATCGCGCTCTCACTAATCGCTATCGTCGCTGGCCTGGTCTTTGCGGGCTACTCGCTCTGCACGTTTACAGGCGCGCCTAACGGCGACGGCCGCATGTTCTCTGCCCTTTGCGCCCTTGTGGCCCTCGCCGCTATGCTCGGCGCCGTGTGGCTCGTGCGCAAGCTTAGAGACAACTGGTGATCGCTTCTCCTCCGTGCTTGCTGCCCGCGACCGCTCCCCTCTGAGCCTCTGTGGTTCCGCATTTTGGTTCGCTGACCCTTCAGAGCGTGCCACTCCACAATCTGCCTCAACGAACCCTAAAGGCCCCTGCCCCGCTGCTATGATGGACGCCTTCAGGAGTCCGAGACATGGCCAAAACCCGCCCCTACCTCTTCTACGACGTAGCCATCTCCATCTGCTCCACATGCTACCGCCGCGTAGACGCCAAAACCGTTTTCCAGGACGGCAACGTCTACCTCCTGAAACGCTGCCCGCAACACGGCCCCGAAAAAGTCCTAATCGCCGACGACATCGACTACTACCGCCGCTCCCGCGAAGTCTTCATCAAGCCTCCCGAAATGCCCCTCGTCTACAACACTCCCGTCAAGTGGGGATGCCCCTACGACTGCGGCCTCTGCACCGACCACGAACAACACTCCTGCCTCACCCTCGTAGAAATCTGCGACTACTGCAACCTGCGCTGTCCCGTCTGCTACGCCTCCAGCGGCCCCGACCGCCAGCAATTCCGCACCCTCCCACAAATCGAAAAAATGCTGGACGCAGTCGTCCGCAACGAAGGTCATCCCGACGTAGTCCAACTCTCCGGCGGAGAGCCCACCGTTCACCCAGATTTTTTCAAGATTGTAGAACTGGCCAAAGCCCGCCCCATCAAGCATCTGATGGTCAACACCAACGGCGTCCGCATCGCCGAAGAAGAAGATTTCGTAAAACGCCTGGCCGACTGCAAAGAAGATTTCGAAGTTTACCTGCAGTTCGATTCCTTCGAACGCGAACCCCTGATGCAACTCCGCGGCGCCGACCTGCGCCGCATCCGCCAGGACGCCCTCGAAAAATTAAACCGCTACAACATCGCAACAAACTTAGTCGTGACGCTAAAGAAAGGCCTCAACGACCACGAAATCGGCAAGACCATCGACTTCGCCCTCCAGCAACCCTGCGTAAGAGGCGTAACCTTCCAGCCCATTCAAGACGCCGGCCGCCTCGAGAACTTCAACCCCGCCACCGACCGCCTGACCCTCACCGAAGTCCGCCGCAAAATCCTCGAACAATCCACCGTCTTCCGCCCCGAAGACATCATCCCCGTCCCCTGCCACCCCGACTCCCTCGCCATGGCCTACGCCCTGAAGCTGAACGGAAAAGTAATCCCCCTCACCAGCATGATCCCACCCGAAATCCTGATCAACGGAGCCGCCAACACCATCCTCTATGAGCAAGATCCTGCCGTCCGCGACGGCCTTTTCAAGCTCTTCGCCACCAATCATTCCCCGGAAAGCAGCGCCGGCACCTTGCGCGAATTACTCTGCTGCCTCCCCCAAGTTTTAGTTCCTGACGCCATCACCTACGAAAACATTTTCCGCATCATCATCATGCAATTCATCGACGCCCACTCCTTCGACGTCCGCAGCGTCAAAAAAACCTGCGTCCACATCGTCCACCCCGGCGGCCGCCTCATCCCCTTCGACACCTACAACCTCTTCTACCGCGATGACCTGGAACATTCCCGCTTAGACCCGTTAAGAAAAAACGCCGAAGCCGCCCTGGCCCCGGTATGACCCCACAATCGTGGGGCGGACACTCCTGTCCGCCAACTGCGGAGACGCAGAATAGTCAGCGCAGTTTGAAGAAAGATGCGTAAGAGATTCGTATCAGGGTGTCGCTTCACAGGCTTCGGAAAAACTCGGAATTCATCACCAGCGGGAAGGGCACGAGTTCCACTCGTGCCGCCAAGCCGTTGAAAGTGAACCGGCGCTTTAGCGCCTGAGGTCCGCCTTTAGTTCTGTCGGGGACCTTTTCCGCGGCCTGTTCAGCGATGCCAACAGAAGGTCGGGGACGAGCGGCTTTAACCGATGGGATCTTAGAGGGATAAAAGCAAGGCGCCCTAGTTCAACGGCGCAGCCGAAGGATCAGTCAACGCAATCAGCTTTCCCGGAGGATACTCAGCAGCCGACAGCGGCGTCTCCGGATCAGGGTTCACAATCGTCAGCACTTTCCCGCTGCGAACCCCCCGGATCACCAGGCACTGGCTCTCCACGGCAACCACTCGATACTTCTCGTCAAAGAGTTCGACCGCGGATTTCGTCATATTTGTTAGATGCATTATGTTGACACGGGGCTCACCTTCCTGACGAGTCAATTCCCATTTCGAAACGCCCGGCGGTCGTAGCCCTTCTGCGCACCACCAAGAAACTACACGGTTCGGCGAAAAACCTGGTCCACTGAACATCCGGCTTTGGGATTATTTCCGGTTTGCCGACAAATCGGGAGCTACTGCATCGTTACTTCTGGTGACCCGCCGCCCAGTTCACGATCACCGTGATAGGAGGCTGGCTGTCATTGCCGATCGGCAACAACCACAAGAATCGCTGCCCGTCGGTCTCCGGCACAATGCTGCCTTTGATTTTGAAAAGAGATTGCGGCAATCCGAAATCGAGCGTTCCTTTGCCCGACGCGCCCACCGCTACGGCCATCAGCTGGTCTTCGGTTGTTCTGTAGAACAACTCCTTGCCGTCTTGCCGCCAGAACGCCCCCCGCCCGCCCCCGGTCGAAACGCGCACCGCGGCGCCCGGCCCAGGGAACGGACGCACGAAAATTTCGAAGTGCCCGGTCTCATCCGATTCGTACGCCACCCATTTGCCGTCGGGAGAGAACTTGCCATTCGTCTCCTCCGCAGCGGTCTGTGCCACGGGAAATGGTTTGCGATCGGCTCCGTCGACGGGCAGCGCCCACACGTCGCGCGCCGTGGTGGGACTCTGGCTGGAAAACAGAACGTATTTGCCGTCGGGCGACCAGTCCGTCAGGTTCTTGGCTTCCTTCGACGCGAACATCGCTTCATCGGGGCCGCTGCTGCCGACGGTTTTCCAATAGAGATCAAGCAGGCCGACGCGTCCCGTCTCGAATGCGATCCGCGTGCCATCGGGCGACCAAACCGCATAGCCGCCATCCGAGATAGAACGCGTCAGCGTGCCGCGCGACATATCCATCAGCATAACGTCGGCCGCACCACCCTCGCCCCGCCGGACCGTGATCGCGAGCGTGCGGGCGTTGGGCGAGAGATCTGCCAACGCTGCGTCTGCCATAGGCTCGCCCACAGTCCCCGCCGGCCTGCCGGAGCGGTCAAGCCACGTGACTTGCCGCCGGGCGGTTTCATCGAGACGATATACGATAAGCCCCGTGTTCGAAGCCCCGACGCGCATAAAGCTGGACCAACCGGCCGACAGCCCTGAGGTAACTGGGAACGGCTCTCCGGCAATTTCCATCTTCGCCGGATCGAAGCGCTGCGCATACAAAACGCGCTCGCGCACCAGCAGAATGTGATTGGGAGGCACGAATACCGCGGGCCCATCCGCCACGCAGATCCGGTGAAATTCTTTGCTGTCGAGCGAGCCCACGTAGATGCCTCGCACGTCCGGTGGGCCGTGCACCCAAAACAAAAAGTGATGCCCGTCGGGCAGAAACTGCGGGAAGCGATGGCTGGCATCCTGCGCCCGCTGCTGCGTCACCTGCTCCGGGTTCCCGCCGGTCGCCGGTATTCGGTACAAAGGCCCGTTCCCGGCGGGAGAAAACAGAATCGTGCCGTCCCGATTCCACGATGCGCCGCGCGGCGTGGGCGCGTCGGCCAGAGTTCGTATCGCCCCACTCTCCACGTCAAGCAGTTTCATTGCCTGATGAGAGAAGAATCCGATTGACTTGCTGTCAGTGGACCAGAAGGGCTCGAAGCTTTGCTCCGTGCCGGCCAGCGGCTTGGCAACTTCGGAATCGAGAGGGCGGAGCCAGAGCTGAACCCCATTCCCGTTCGCCGCAGTGGCAGAGAACGCGAAGAAACGTCCGTCAGGCGAGATTGCAAACGAGTTGGTGTCGCCCGGCATCATCATTTGCAGCCGCAACTCGGGCCCACCACCCACGTTGCTGCCTGCGCGCGAGAGGAACGAGAGGAAGATGGCGATGGCGGCCACGACTGCCAGCGCCGCAATCGTCCACGGGAGTGCGCGCCGCCAGACTGGGGTGCGTGCGGGTACCGCAACATTCGCGGACGACGCAGCAGCCGCGTTGGAATCTGGCGCACCGCTAATCAGTTGATCGAGCACGCGCCGCGCCTCACCAATGTCGCGCAGGCGCTGTTTCGGGTCGCGCGCCAGACAATCGCGCAGCAGCAGGCGCAACCTCGGAGGCGTATCGGCCGGCAGAGCCGTCCAGTCGACCTCGCGCGTCAGCACCGCGGCCAGGGTGTCGGACACGTCTTCGGCTTGATAGCCGCGCTTGCCGGTGAGCATCTCAAACACCACCACGCCGAACGCCCAGATATCGGCGCGGCGGTCCACGCTCTTGCCCTTGGCCTGCTCCGGAGACATGTACGCAGCCGTGCCCAAGATCACTCCGATCTGGGTGGCGCGCGCAGTGAGCGTAGGGGAATTCATCGCGTCCGACGATCCGCTCGCGGCTTCCGCGGAAAGCGCTTTGGCCAGACCGAAATCCAGCACTTTCACCGTTCCGTCATTGCGAATCTTGATGTTCGCTGGCTTCAGATCGCGGTGGATGATGCCGCGCTCATGCGCAAATTCCATTGCCTCGGCGATCTGTCGCGCAATCGGCAGCGCCTCCTCCATCGGAATCGGCCCCTGCGCGAGGCGCTCGGCCAGCGTAGGGCCTTCCACCAGTTCGAGAACGAGTGCGCGATCCTCCACGCCGTAGATGGCGGCGATGTTGGGATGGTTCAGCGACGCCAGGACCTGAGCTTCGCGAGTGAAACGCGCCAAACGGTCAGCGTCGCCGGCTAACGAGTCTGGAAGAACTTTGATGGCAACGTCGCGTCCCAGCTTGGTGTCGGTGGCGCGGTAGACGGCGCCCATGCCGCCCTCCCCCAGCTTGGTCGTAATCTTATAGTGGGCGATGCTGGAGGGCGGGGTCATCGTGCTCGGTAGGAGATAGTATCACTTTCGTGCCGCCTGGACTGCGGCAACCGGCATCGGGAACGGGTGACGGGCAAACCGGAAGCGATCGGTTGGTCCACGGGATTAGTGCTGCTGAACGCCATCTAGCTCGTCGAATTCTCCCCTCCCAGATCGCATCCCGTCTACAATCACGATCGATGCACCCAGCCCGCATCGCCGAGCTGCTCGAACCCTTCCTGAGCCCAACCCCGGCGCCTTGTCAATCCGAGGTTTTAAACCCTTGTCCTTCCGAATCGGGCCAAAGGCCCGGTGAGGAAACTGCTGTTCTGTCCTCATCCCAACTGCAAAGTATATCGACATACATCGATATACTCCTCCGCTGGAACGCCCGCGTCAACCTCACCGCCATCCGCGACCCCGAAGACATCGTCACCCGCCACTTCGGCGAAAGCCTCTTCGCCGCCCGCCACCTGTTCCCTGTGCCTCCCTCCGTGTCCTCTGTGTCCTCCGTGGTAAAAGCCTTTGACTCCCTGGCCGACCTGGGCTCCGGCGCCGGGTTCCCCGGCCTGCCCATCAAACTCTGGGCTCCGCACGTCTCCCTCACCCTGATCGAATCCAACCACAAAAAAGCTGCCTTCCTCCGCGAAGTCACCCGCGCCCTTACATTGACCAACGTCAATATACAAAATGCCCGCGCCGAAACCCTAACCACCACCTTCGACGTAGTCACCCTCCGCGCCGTCGAGCGCTTCGAAGCCATCCTGCCCGCCGCCGCCGCCCTGCTCGCCCCAGCCGGCCGCCTGGCCCTCCTGATCAGCACCCCCCAACAAGCCCAGGCCCGCTCAACCCTTCCTCACCTGGTATGGTCACACCCCGTCCCCATCCCCCACTCCCGCTCCCGCATCCTCCTGCTAGCCAACCGCCCAGACCAAGCAGCAGAGGCAGAGCCAAACATCTAACAAGTGGAACAAAGATTATAATTATTGGCATTATTGAAACAATATACAACCATAATACAATAAAAGTGGGAGACAATTACACCTTTTATGATAAAAGCACCATGTCCCCTTAAAGCCTAGGCAAGAAACAAGTAGCGGCGAACTCGCGATCGTCCAGGAGTAACCAAATGTGTAGAAAGTGGGAAATTGTTCGGACAAACCGCCGCATTAAGCCAGTCACATAGGGCAATTTGGTTATTATAATGGACAAAAGTGGGAAATTATCAAACACGCGCGGATCCGCATCCGCCACCGCTCATGTGCTTTTCCACAATGTTCCTGCAGGAACATTTCTCCAATTTAGCGAGGGCAGATCTGCCTGTCGAGTTGAGGTCAGCCAGGTCGCACTCTAGTCCGCCGCGTCTTCACCATTCGCACACTTTGCGCGAAATGTTCCTGCAGGAACATTTTCATAGCCGCTTCGCCTTGCCGGTCCGATATGCAAGGCCATAGGAGGAGAGGATTCACCCCAAAGATTAGCCACTCGCCTGAAGGTTCCTGCAGGAACACTTCGTCGATTTGCATCCCTGTGCGACCAGCTGAAATGACAAATCTGACCTTTATGAATCGAGCTGACCAGCCGCGGAAATGTTCCTGCAGGAACATTGGACGCGTTTTGCACACAGATTCACGCCTTGCACAGCAATTCTTCATTGCAATTGAAATGCTGCGCGGATTATGCTGGATTTAGCTCTGCTTCTCCTGACAATCGAATGGGACGCGTCATCGCTGTTGCCAATCAGAAGGGCGGCGTGGGTAAGACCACGACTGCCATCAATCTAGCCGCGTCCTTTGCGGCTGCCGAAGTCAACACCCTGCTGGTCGATTGCGATCCACAGTCGAATGCCACCAGCGGACTGGGGTTCCGCAAGGATCCCGACCGCATCAGCTCATACCATCTGCTGATGGGCGCGGCCACGGCTGAAGAGGCGCTGCTCACCACCGAACTCGAACAGCTGTGGCTGATTCCGGCGCACAAGAACCTCATCGGCGCGAACATCGAACTGGTCGACGCAGAAGGGCGTGAGTTTCGCATGCGCGAAGCGCTGGCGCCTTTGCGCGAACGGTTCCAGTTCATCGTGCTGGACTGTCCGCCGGCGCTCGACCTGCTCACGCTGAACGCGCTGGTCGCTGCCGATGCGGTGCTGATCCCGATGCAGGGGGAGTACTTTGCTCTCGAGGGTGTTAGCGAGCTGCTCGACACGATCGAGCGGATTCGTGCGGCGCTGAATCCTGAGTTGGGGATTGAGGGCGTGGTGCTCACCATGTTCGACGACCGCACCAACCTGGCGCAGCAGGTGATGACTGAGCTGAAGAATTATTTTGGGGACAAGCTGTGCAAGACAACGATCCCGCGGAACATACGGCTGGCGGAAGCGCCTAGCCATGGGAAGGCGGCGCTGGTGTACGATCCGCGGTCGAAGGGGGCGGAGAGTTATATCAAGCTGGCGAAGGAGATTATTGAGCGGCAGGTGGGGAATGCGCTCTCACCTGTCAGCTCTCAGGCTTCAGCGGAAGGCTCAGCCGCCGAAGGGACTGAGGAGATGGACAAGACGGCTTAGTATATTGATGGTCGTCGATGTATTAGATTGATGGCGGTCGATATACGGGGACTCCCAGCAGGGCCGTTAGGGATGTCGAGGTGAGCGGGGTCCTTCGACTGCGCTCAGGATGACAGGGCCGGGATGGAACGCAGGGCAACGAGATTGAGGAGACTACGGTATGACGACTGGTGCAGCAGTGGATAAAGAGAAGGTGGAGAAGCGGCGGGCTTTGGGGCGGGGGTTGGAGTCGTTGTTGCCGGGGCCTCGGGTGGTGGCGGGCGGGCTTGCCCCTCAGGTCGGCTCCGCGGGGCGTGAGCCTGTGCCGACACCCAGCGAAACCCAGGTTCCTCACTTCGTTCGGAATGACAAGGGATTGGGGGAGACGATTCCGGGAGTGATTCAGGCTGTGGCGGACGATGCGGAGGTCGTGGAGATCGGGGCGGCGGGAGCAGCCGAGCTGCGCTCAGCCGGACAGCCGGGGGCGGCTGTTCCCACACAAAGCGGTGCGCGGCCTGCTTCTGACAAGGCAGAAACCATTACGATTTTTGCGCAGGCGGAATCGCGGATGCCGGGGAATCTGGTCGCGAATCTGGAGATTGCGGATATTGATAAGAATCCGTTTCAGACGCGGTATGTCAGCGACAATGACGCGCTCGAGGAATTGTCCGATTCGATCAAGGCGAATGGGGTGGTGCAGCCGATCCTGGTGCGGCCGGGGGATGAGGAGGGGCGCTACATTCTCGTGTTGGGAGAGCGGCGGCTGCTGGCTTCGAAGAAGGCGGGGAAGACTACGATTCCGGCGATGGTGCGAAGGGTATCTCTGCAGCAGGCGGCGGAGATGACGATTGTCGAGAATCTGCAGCGCGAGGATTTGAGTGCGCTTGAGCAGGCGGAAGCGTTTCGGGTGTTGAGTTCGGAATTCAAGATGACGCAGCAACAGATTGGGGAGCGGGTGGGGCTGTCGCGGGCGTCGGTGACGAATTACATGCGGCTGCTGAAATTGCCGCGGGACGTGATGCAGCTGCTGGCGGAGAAAAAGATCTCGTTCGCCGAGGCGAAAGAATTGCTGACGCTGGAAAACGACGACCAGATTTCCAAGGGGGCGCTGTACGCCGTAAAGAAAGGACTGACGCTGGAGCAGATTGAGCGGATGGTCTTGTCGATGAATGGCGATCTGGATCCCTTTCCTGGGATGCCGGGGCAGGTGGTGAAGAAGAGCGGGGCGCGGTGGGTGGATCCGAATGTGCGGTCGGCGCAGAATGATCTGGAACGGATGTTGGGGGTGCGGGTTAGGATTCGGGATCGCAAGGGTAAGGGGAAGATTGTGATTGAGTATCACACGGTGGATGATTATGAGCGGGTGGTGGAGATGCTGAGGGGGAAGAAAAGCTCCTAGCTTCGAGCTACTAGCTACTAGCTTCTAGTTTTTCCGGGCGGCCTTGTGGCCGCCTTTTTGCTTCTAGGGTGGGGGAATCAAGATGGTTACGGACGGTGGAGTGCAGACGCCATTTTGGGGCGCTCTTCGAGTGATGGTTACAGATAACTGATCTGAATTCGGTGTGAAGGTGGGAGGGGCGGGTCTGGATTGATTCTAGGGTTTACTGGTTTGGTTCCGGGGCGCCAGAGCTATTCTTTCGCCCTCCGTGGCTGGCTCTCAATTCTTCGTCCCACCCACGGCTTGCGCCGTGGGCTGCATTCTTTCGCCGCTTCGCGGCTGTGTGAGATTCACGATTTTGCGCCGCGGAGTTTCAGGAGGGCGGCGATTTTCTGGTAGGCGGCGGGGGAATCGCTGTGGGCGGCGGACCAGAGGGCTTGGCCCAGGGGGGTGCCACCGTAGGCGTTTGTTGCTTCCGGGTCGGCGCCGTGGGATAGGAGCAGGGCGATCGTGTCTGCTTGTCTGCCGATTACGGCCCAGTGGAGCGGGGTTTGTCCAGTGTTGGCTTGGGATTGGATGGGGACGCCGCGAGTGAGAAGGCATTCTACGGTTTCGTTTTTTCCATATTCGCTGGCCCAGCACAGGGCCCGTTCTTTTTGAAGGTCGGTGGCGGCTGATGTCAACGCTCCGGAATCGTCGAAGAAAGTCTTGACTACGTCCAGGCGGCCGAGGCCGGCGGCGGCTTCGACGTCTAATTTTGCGCCACGGTCTGCGAGGAATTCAGCGGCTTGCTGGCGGCCGTTGGCCAGGCAAACATTGACCAGGAGCGCTGACGCATTGGCGGCGTCGATGGTTGCGCCGTGGTCGAGGAGGAGTTGGAGGAGCTCGTTTTGTATTCCCGCGCGTTCGGGGTGGACGCTGGTGGCGACCAGGGAGAGCGTTGTGCTTCCTCCGTAGAGATCGGCTGGGGCGTTGACGTCAGCTCCGGAGTCGAGAAGCAGCGTGGCGATGTCTACGATGTTCTGCGGAGTCTTCTGGCGGTAGTCTTCGACTCCGTTGGCTGCTACATAGTGCAGGAGCGTGGCTTGGTGGCGGCGGGTGGAGCGGGCGCGGATTAGGTCGGGATATTTTTTCAGCAGATCGGCGAGTGTGGTTTTGTCGCCGGTGATGATGGCGTCGACGGCGCGTTCGAAATGGTCGACTGCTGAATCCGCGCGGGCTACGGACTCGATGTGCTTCACCAGTTGCGGCCAGCTTTCGAAGCCGTGGGCGCGGGCGATTACGAATTGGGCGGACGTTAGGGCGGGGGCGTCGGATAATTTTTCGCGGGCGAAGGTTT
>Ga0302326_10000821_pt1 | contig 81246 bp, 77 predicted proteins | sample Palsa_T0_3_FD_202264 | JGI IMG/M metagenome (GOLD analysis project Ga0302326, IMG submission 202264) | Peat permafrost microbial communities from Stordalen Mire near Abisko, Sweden - Palsa_T0_3 | ecosystem: Environmental > Terrestrial > Soil > Palsa > Peat permafrost | place: Sweden: Abisko...
CAGGAGCCGTGCCCGCATCCAGCAGCGCCTGGGCGGCGGCCGTCTGCTCGGCGTAGGCGGTGCGCGCGGCGGCCACCGACTCGCGCGCATAGCTGCGCTGGTCAAACAGCCACCAGCCGACCTGTACCACCGACACCAGCACCAGGGCCAGTGTGGTCAGCTGGAAGACGCGGGTCGATTTCATGCAAGGCTCGCGAGCGCGCCCTCGAGCGCCCCGGCGAAACGTTTGAGGTCGGCGCTGGTGTGCGCGAGTGACAGGAAGCAGGCCTCGTAGGCGGACGGTGGCAGGTACACGCCACGCGCCAGCATGGCGTGGAACAGCTGCCCGAAGCGCGCGCTTTCGCGCTCCGTGAGGCTCGCCGCAGTGCGCGGTGCACCCGCCTCGTGCAACGCCATCCAGAAGAGCGAGCCCTGCCGCACCCAGTGCATGGGGAAGGGAGCGCGCGCCAGAATCGGCCGCACCAGCGACTCCAGTTCCGCGCCGCGTGCCTCGAGCCGCGCCCAGCCGTCGCCGTGCTCCAGGATGTCGAGCGTGGCAAGACCCGAGGCCATGGCCACGGGATTTCCTGACAGCGTGCCGGCCTGGTAGGTGTCGCCCTCGGGGGCCAGGCGCGCCATGATGCGGCGCGCTCCGCCGAAAGCCCCGACCGGCATGCCACCGCCGATGACCTTGCCGAACGTGGCCAGATCCGGACTGATGCCGAGGAGCTCGGCCGCCCCGCCGCGCGCCAGGCGGAAACCGGAGATCACCTCATCGAATATGAGCAGTGCGCCATGCTCGCGTGTGAGGGTGCGCAGCGCCTGCAGGAATTCCTGCCGCTGCGGGAGCAGGCCGTGGTTGGCCGGCAGCGGCTCGATGATGACGGCCGCGATGCGCGCGCCCTGGCGCGCGAACAGCGCCTTCGCGGCCGCCTCATCATCCAAAGGCAGCACGCAGGTGCAGGCCGTGAAGGCCTCGGGCACGCCCGCCGAGGAGGGCCGCCCGAAGGTCGCAAGACCCGAGCCTGCCGCCACCAGCAGGTGATCGGCGTGGCCGTGATAGCAGCCGGCGAACTTCACGATCAGGTCACGCCCCGTGTAGGCGCGCGCCACGCGGATGGCGCTCATGACCGCTTCGGTCCCGGAAGACACGAAGCGCACCTGCTCGAGCGACGGGTAGGCGCCCACCACGCGCTCGGCGAGCAGAACCTCCGCCTCGCAGGGAGCGCCGAAGGTGGTGCCGCGGGTAAGGGCCGCACTCACGGCGGCCACCACCGCCGGATGCGCGTGGCCGGCGATGAGCGGCCCCCAGGAGCACACGAGGTCGAGGTAGCTCTTGCCATCGGCATCAAACACTTCCGCCCCCGCGCCGCGGGCGATGAAGAGTGGCGTGCCGCCGACTGCGCGGAACGCGCGCACCGGGGAGCTCACGCCCCCGGGAATGACGCGCTGGGCGCGCGCGAACAGCGCTGCTGAGCGCGGGTGCGGGGAATCTGCGGCAACAGTTTCAGTCATGTCTTTTCCGTATCAGTGCGGGTGCGGCCGGCCTGAGCGGCGGCGAAGAATGCTTCCAGGGCGTCCGGTTCTGCGTGCAGCGCCGCGGCCCTGAGGCCCGCGAGCGGCAGGTGCGCGAGCCGATGGGCAACCGTGGCCGCGAGACGCTCGAGCTGGCCGCGCTCCTCCTCATCCAGTGTACGCAGCTCGTGGCTGAGCGCACGCGCCACCTCCTCGGCCGCGATCTGTTCAAACGCCTCGCGCAGGTGCGCAAGCCGCGGGCCGAAGGCGCGGGCGGCGAGCTCGCCGCGCAGGTGTACCAGGCGCTCATCGATGGCCGCGCGTACCGGGGCCAGGCGCATGAGCTCACCCAGCCGCCGCGCCTGGGCGGCCTCGATCAGATCCGACATCCCGACGCGCGCCACGCCGGCACGCTGGGCGGACTCAGGGTTTACGTTTGGCGGCACGCCGAAGTCGATGAGGAGCAGCCCGGCGCGCTCCTCCAGGCGCATGAGCGCCGCCTCATCCAGCACCGGCTCTGCGCCGCCGGCGGCGAGCACCAGGGCGCCGAGGACGGGGGGCTTGCGGCGGAACTCCGCGAGCGACAGCGCCTGAGCGCCGACGGTCAGGGCGAGCTCCGCGGCGGCCTCCACGGTGCGGTTGACGATCACGAGCGGCACGCCGGCGTGCGCAAGGAGAGTGGCGCAGCGGCGGGTCATGGGTGAGACCCCGATGAGCGCCACGCGCGGCCTGCCACCCTGCAGATGCTTCAGTACCCGGTCGGCAGCGAGGTCCCCGAGGGAGGGCGCACGTACACCCCCTGACATGCGCTGTACGCGGCGCGCCATGGTGAGGGCTTCCCCCATCAGCCGATCGAGCATCGGCCCGCAGGTGTGCGCGCTGCGCGCATCTTCCCAGGCGCCGCGCAGCTGCGAGGCAATCTCCTGTTCCCCGGTCTGCGCCGAGTCCAGTCCGCAGGCGAGCAGGAACAGGTGCTCCACGGCGGCCTCCCCGGTCCAGGCGCGCAGCAGGCGTGCAGCCTCGCCCGAATCCGGGTGGCGTCCCGTCAAGGCCCGGAAGACTTCGTGGCGCGCATCCCCCGCGGAGGTACCGTCCTCGGTGGCAAACACGACTTCGACCCGGTTACAGGTCGCCAAGTACAGCAGTTCCGCGGCGCGCAACTCGCCGCGCAAGTGCCCCAGACGGGCACCGACCTCGCCGCGCGGCAGCGACAGGCGTGCGACCTCCTCCACACCCGCATGGCGATAAGACAGGCCCACCACCCCGATCTGGTGCATGGCGCACAGCTTAGGCGCCGGCCGGGTGGGGGAATGTCACCGAATGGTCACAGGCGGCGCAGGCACCCCGCAGTTTCGCTATTGCAGACCCCGGCAGCTGCTGCGGCACAGCACCGTCGGCGGGTTGCATCCGGGCGTGCCTCGCGGGCAAGGTGGCCGTCCTTACAGCCCCCGTGCCCACATGAAGTCAGCCATGCTGCGCCACACCGTCTGCACCCTCATCGCCGCCCTCACCCTTGCCGCCCCGGCAACCGCGGCCGCCCCGGCGGATCCGGCTCCGGCCCGGCCCCGGGCCCGCGACCTCAGCATCCCCTTCGACGGCTCGCCGGGTCCCCTCAACGCAATCACCGACGTCGCCGGCGTACTGGTCGGGCAGACGACGCTCATCGAGGGCTCCGGCAAGCTCGTCGTCGGTCAGGGTCCGGTGCGCACGGGCGTCACAGCGGTCCTGCCGCGCGGCCTTCACTCCATCGAGCGCTTCTCCTTTGCGGGCTGGTTCGCCGAGAACGGCAACGGCGAAATGACGGGGACGACCTGGGTCGAGGAGTCAGGCTTCCTGGAGGGCCCCGTGATGATCACCAACACCCACAGCGTCGGCGTGGTGCGGGATGCCGTCATCGCCTGGCGTGTCGCGCACGGGCCTGCGGATGCCACCGGCGCCTGGTGGTCGCTCCCGGTGGTGGCCGAGACCTGGGACGGCTGGCTGAACGACATCAACGGCTTCCACGTCAAACCCGAGCACGTCTTCCAGGCGCTCGACAGTGCCCGCGCAGGCCCGGTGGAGGAAGGCAATGTCGGCGGCGGCACCGGCATGATCTGCAACGGCTACAAGGGCGGCATCGGCACTTCCTCGCGCCGACTTGACCCGAAGGACGGCGGCTACACCGTCGGGGTGCTGGTGCAGTGCAACTACGGCACGCGCGAGAACCTGCGCGTCGCCGGCATCCCGGTCGGGCACGACATCTTCGGCGAGGATCCGTACGCGTTCGTACCCTCCGACCTGCGCGAGCTCGGCTCCATCATCGTCATCGTGGCCACCGATGCGCCGCTGCTGCCGCACCAGCTGAAGCGCGTGGCGCGCCGCGTGACGCTCGGCCTCGGCCGCAACGGCAGCACCGCCGGCAATGGCTCCGGCGACATCTTCATCGCCTTCTCCACCGCCAACGCCGACGCGAGCGACGGGAGTCACGTGCAGACGCTGCAGATGGTGCCGAACGACTCGCTCGATCCGATCTTCGCAGCCACCGTGCAGGCGACTGAGGAGGCGGTCATCAACGCCCTGGTCGCGGCGCGTGACATGACGGGCGCCGACGATCATCACGTCACGGCGCTGTCGCACGACAAGCTGCGCGCGGTGCTGAAGAAGTACGGGCGCCTCGTGGCCACGCACTGAAGGCGCGTCGCCGCACACTTCAGGCCTGGTGCATCTTCACCAGCAGGCGCCTGGAAACGCGCAACGGCGCGCAGCCCCTTGAGCAACGGACCAAATTTCATCCACGGCATGCCGGCATCGCGCTGCTCGAGCGGCCGCTGCGGCCAGTGGAAGGGAGCATCGGCATCGCCACGGTTGGCGTATCAGCGCGATCTGGCAGGCAGGCGCAGCAGAGGTACTCGCCCTCGAGCGGGAATCGGGGCGTCGTCGGCCTGCACGTCTCACCCCACATCTGAAGCGCGGGGTTTGCGGATCGCGGGGACGAACCGCAAGCTGCGGTCCCGCTTGAACCAGCGTAGAACTACTTGCCGGCGGCGCGTAGGCGCTGCTCCACGAACTGCATGGCGAGCTCCTGGATCTCAGTCAGCCCCTGCGCCCTTCCCGGCAGCCCCTCCTCGTCGCCAAGTGAGCTGGCCGCTTTCATCAGCTGCAGCAGCACGACCGCCATGTCACGCGCTCCTTCGGCGGACAGCGCGCGCGAGCGCGCGCGCAGGATCGCCGCGATCTGCCGGCGCAACATGTGGCGGAAGGTCGTGCGGCGCGTGCGCTCATCCATGCGCGCCTCGGCCAGCGGCAGGGCGGCAGCGCGCTCCTGCGGATGGGCGCGCAGCAGGCCAAACAGCCGTTCAATGAGTGTGCGGGCATCGATCCGCGCGGCATGCGCCTCCAGTTCCGCAAGATCCGCCGCGAGCAGTGCGACGTAGCTGTGCACCAGCGTGTCGGCGAGCGCTTCCTTGGCGGGAAAGAACTGGTAGAGCGAACCGATGGGAGCTTCGGCGCGCGCGGCGATCTCGGTCATGGTAGCGGCCTCGTAACCCTTCTCTCCGAAGACCGCGGCGGCAGCCTCGAGGAGTTCGGCCACGCGCTGCTTGCCGCGCGCGCGTTTGGGCGCGCGCGCCAGTGCGCCGTCACTCTTGCTTGACATTTATGAGCTTATCCTCATAATACTCTCTATATGAGTATACCCTCATGTTATCCTCCAGTCACCCCGAGGGCAGCCCATGCAGCTTAATGCCAAAACCACCGCCTTGGTGCTGATCGACCTGCAGCAGGGGGTGCTCGCGATGCCGGTGGCACCGCACCCCGCCGGGGAGGTCTACGCAGGCTCGCTGCGTCTCGCCGAGCGCCTGCGCAGCCACGGCTCCCCGGTCGTGTGGGTGCGCGTGTCCTTCTCCCGTGACCTCGCCGATGCACTGAAGGCACCGGTGGACCAGCCGCCCAACTACTCGGGCCTGCCCGCGGGCTGGGATGAATTCCCGGAGCCACCGCCGCCCTCCGACCTCGTCATCACCAAGCACCAGTGGGGCGCCTTCTACGGCACCGGACTCGATCTGCAACTGCGACGCCGCGGCATTCGCACGATCGTGCTCGGCGGCATCGCCACCAACATTGGAGTCGAGTCGACCGCGCGCAGTGCGCACGAGCACGGCTACGAACTCGTAGTGGCCGAGGACCTCTGCAGCGGCGCCAGCGCCGAGATGCATGCGTTCGCCTTCGGGCACATCCTGCCGCGACTCGCCCGCATCACGACCTCGGAGAGCATCACCTTCGCATGAGTTCCCCGCATGCAGCTCCCGCGGCGCGGTGGCGCCGGATGAGCAGCTGGCCGGCAGCAGTACAGTGGGCCGCGCTGCTCGGACTGTCGGCGCTGGTTTCCCTGTGCTGGGGCGCCACGGGCCTCCCCGCGGCGCTGCTGCTCGGGCCGATGATCGCCGCCATCGTGTTCGGCGTGAACGGTCTGCACCTCACCGTGCCGCGCGTGCCCTACGTGGCAGCGCAGGGCGTCATCGGCGCGATGGTGGCGGTCATGATCACGCCCGCCATCATCGCGACCTTCACCCACGACCTGCTGCTGTTCAGCTGCGTCGTGGCGGCGACGCTTCTCGGCGCGGGGGCGCTCGGCTGGTTCATCAGCCGCCGCGGCCTCATCCCTGGTGCGACCGCCGTGTACGGCACCGCACCGGGGGCTGCGAACGCCATGGTGCTCCTCGGCGAGGCCGCGGGCGCCGACGCCCGCCTCGTGGCCTTCATGCAGTACTCACGGGTGCTCCTGGTGGCGCTCGCCGCCGCGCTGGTGGCGCACTTCTGGGTTGGCACCACTGGCGCGCGCGCGCCGGGCGTGTCATGGCTCGCCCCCGTACAGTGGGGAAATCTCGCCCTGGTACTCCTCAGCATCGCGCTCGCGCAGCAGGCGGCCCGGGTACTGCGGTTGCCGGCGTGGGCGCTCCTGGGTCCGCTCATCGTGCTGTCGTGGCTACACGCCGAAGGCCTGCTCTCCGTCCAACTGCCGCGCTGGCTGCTCGCGACAGCCTATGCGCTCCTCGGCTGGCACATCGGTCTTGCCTTCCGGCGCGAGGCACTGCTGCATGCCGGGCGGGCGCTGCCGGTGGTCGCAGTCGCAGCGCTGACGCTCATGGGCTGGTGCGGGCTCCTGGCCTTCGCGCTGACCCGCATCGCGCACGTCGATCCCCTCACCGCCTACCTTGCCACCAGCCCCGGGGGCCTCGACTCGGTGGCCATCATTGCCGCCTCCGCGCACGGGGTGAATGTGCCCTTCGTCATGGCCCTGCAGGCGGTGCGGCTGCTATTCGTCATCGCGCTTGCGCCCTGGATCACGCGGCTCATCGTGCGCCACTCGCCGCACCTTCAGGTGCTGCCACATCCGTAACCTCTCAGGCGACATTGGACACTTGAAAATAACCGCGAGTAAGCTGCCCTCACTGTGAATGGCAACCCGCTGTTAGGTACATGGCGACTGAAGTCCCACGTTGTAACGACGGCAGCAGGTGTGCGGTCAACGCCCTACGGCGAGCACCCGACGGGCTACCTCAGTTACTCAGCCGACGGCCGCATGCAGGTGATCGGAGCCGCGAACGACCGGGTAGCGCCGCTCGAGCCCACCCCGCCGCACAACCAGCGCGTGCTGCTCTACGACACGATGTTCGCGTACGCGGGCACCTACTCCGTAGAGACCGGTACGGTCATTCACCACGTCGATATTTCCTGGAATGAAGTCTGGACTGGTACCGATCAAGTGCGACTCTTTGAGGTGAACGGCAACACGCTCACGCTGACGACGCGCATCGCGGACCCAGGCGGTGCCGCGCACACTCATTACGCGCTGGTATGGGAGAGGGTGGCGAGCCCACGCTGACGCGGGTCTAGAAAGTCGTCGAGCTCCCACGACGCGTGCCACTACGCGTGCATGGCGCGTGAAGCGAGACTATGTCCCATGCCGTGCGCCTACCGGAATGTTATCAATGCCTGCTGCCAGGGCACTGGCGGGCGGCGAGCTGGCAACTGATCGCCGCTGAGCTGCCGCTCGGCAGTGGTCGCCGGTCTGAAGGAACTATGCGCCGCTGCAGTGCTGCTGACGCTTTCAACGCAGGCCATTTCTCAAAGCCACGGATATTGGCTTCCCGATTCCAAGACTGTGGCCCGACTCGATCAGATGATCAGAACACTGGCGCTACCCACGTTGGGAAATTGGGCAGCAACATCGATCGACACTTACGGCCGGACTTACACGGGCATGACCTTGAATGGTCACAGAGTGGTAATCGACGTGATTTTATCCACGGACGCGGCACACTACGCGTCAGGCATTCACGTTGTGCCCATCGAAAAGCAGCCGCACGCGGCGGGTGGGCTTTGTTCCCGGTTGCCGGGTGGGGTTCGACGTTTCGGAAAATCGTCTGACCGCCTTGCAGTGCTACGGGCTAGGCTAACGGCCCTACGACGGCGGGGGTTGGAGCGGGTGATGGGAATCGAACCCACGTTAGCAGCTTGGGAAGCTGCAGTTCTACCATTGAACTACACCCGCATTTTCCTTGTTATTCAGGAATTTGCGCGCCCCGAGAAGCACCTGACGCCGAGTTCCTACGGCAACTGCGGCGAGGCCACTCCCCGCGAGAAGTGAAGTCTAACGCCCGCGCGCGCGTTTTGGTAATTGCATCTGCACGCGCGCGGCGTTCAAATGCATCACAACCAACACGCGCGATGGCGGGGAAGGTTTGATGGCATCCGCGGCTGTTATCACACGCCAGCAGCTCATCTGGCGCGACCCTCCGGCATGGCCCTTCTTGTGGCGCGGCGCGTTGCCGCTTGTGGTGCTCGCCCTTGTCGCCCTCGTCGGGCTCTTTCCTTTCGCCCACACCTCGATCCAGACCACCGTGGAGCGCGAGGTGCGCGCGCAGCTGAATGAGGCCGGCTTCTCTTGGGTCGGCCTGTCCGTTTCCGGCCAGAGCGTGAAGCTTGCGGGCGTTGAGCCGGCCAGCGGCGACGGCAGCCGCGCGCTCGAGATTGCGCGCGGCGCCACCTGCCCCACCTGGCTCGGGCGGCACACCTGTGCCGTCAGCGTCACCGCGAGCTTCATGCCAGCGGTGGTGACAGCGCTGCCGGAAGCAGCCGCGGCGCCGCCGGCCGCCGCGGTCGCAGCTCCCGCCACCCCGCGTCCCACCGCAGCCCCGGCGGTGCCGCTCACGCGCCAGGGCTGCGAGAGTTCACTCGCCGGGCTCCTTGTCAATGAGCAGGTCGAGTTCACCAGCGGCAGCGCCAAAATCGACGCGAAGAGCACGGCGCTATTGGATCGGCTGGCGCGCGAAGTGAAGTCCTGTCCGGGCAGCATCCGCATCGAGGGCTACACCGATACCGTTGGCCGCGGTCGCCTCAACCAGCGCCTGAGCGCGGAGCGCGCCGCCGCGGTGCGCGCGGCGCTCATCGCGCGTGGCATTCCGGCCTCGCGCCTGAGCGCCAGGGGCTACGGCGCGCGGCACGCGATCGCGGACAACGCCACGGAAGCCGGGCGGGCGCGCAACCGCCGCATCGAATTCCACACGGTCTCCGCCAAATAGCGCATTCGAGGAGCTTCCATGGGCTTTCTCCTGATCAAGATCCTCTCCCTCCTGGTGCTCGCCGCGGCCAGCGGCGGGTTGTTCGCCTACTGGTGGTTCCGCCGGCACTACGAGGACGTGACACTCGAGTACGCCCGCTCGCGTGAGGAGGCGCAGGCCTGGCGGCGCGGCTTCGAAGAACGTCTCGCCGCACGACCCGCGGTGGACCTGGAACCGGTGAACCGGCAGGTGGCCGCGCTGCAGGCGGCGCTCGAGGACCTCCCCGCTCCGGAGCGCGTCGACTTAGGTCCGCTCGAGGCGCGGCTCGAGGCCCTGAGTCAGCGCGTGGCGGAGATTCGCATGCCGGCAATACCCGATCTTGCGCCGGCGACCGAGCGCCTGACGGCCATCGAGCACGCGCTCTTCCCGCTGCAGAGCCGTCTGGATGAGCTCACCGGTGCGGTGCGCGCCCTGAAGGCTACGCCGCTGTCGCCGAGCGAGGCCGATGCCGCATTGCTCAACGTAGCGGCGGCGGACACGTCCGCGCAGTCCGCACCAGCGCTGCCCGCGCTGCGCGACGGCGGCAGCAATCTTCTCTCGCATCCCGCCCACGGTACCCCGGACGACCTCACGCAGATCAAGGGCGTCGCCAAGGTGCTCGAGCACACGCTCCACAAGGTCGGTGTGTTCTACTTCTGGCAGATCGCGGAGTGGTCGCCGGAGGATGTGAGGCACGTGGAGAGCCAGCTCGAGGGCTTCCACCGGCGCATCGAGGACGATGACTGGGTCGGGCAGGCAAGCGAGCTCGCCGCGCAGCCGACCGCCACGCCCCGCCCCGAGGAACACTGACCGCGGCACGTCCGGGCGGCCGGAGCGCTTCCTTATAATGCGCCTCCGGCCCGACATGTCAGCTTCCCCCACATGGACCCCACCGCCCCGGTGACCGCGCGCAGCGTGTGCGTGTACTGCGCCTCGAGCCGCAGCTCCCATCCGGAGTACCGGGAGGCCGCACGGCGCCTGGGGGCTGTGCTTGCCGGCGCCGGCATCACCATCGTCTACGGCGGCGGCGCTGTCGGATCCATGGGTGCACTTGCCGACGGCGCACTCGAGGGCGGCGGGCGTGTCGTTGGCATCCTGCCGCGCTTCATGGACGACCTCGAGTGGGGCCACCGGGGCTTAAGCGAGCTTCAGGTGGTGGAGGACCTGCGCACCCGCAAGCACCTGATGCTCACCCTGAGCGACGCGGCGATCGCCCTGCCCGGCGGCTCCGGCACGCTCGAAGAGCTGCTGGAGGCCATCACGCTGAAGCGTCTTGGCCTCTATCTGAATCCCATCGTGCTCGTAAACACGCGCGAGTTCTTCAACCCGCTGCTCGCGGTGCTCGAGCGTGCGGTGGACGAGCACTTCATGGACGTGCGCCACCTTGCCATGTGGCAGACGGTGGCTACCCCTGAAGAGGTGCCCGCAGCGCTTGCGCAGGCGCCGCGCTGGAGCCCCGAGAGCCGCAGCTTCGCCGCCGTCTAGAGTGGCTTATGCCTTCGCGGCGCGCGCCGCGGCGAGATCGAACGGCAGCGTGCGCAGGCGCACGCCGGTCGCCATCCGCACCGCGTTGGCCACCGCGGGTGCGATGGTCGGCGTGCCCGGCTCACCGACGCCGCTCGGTGCATTACCCGAGGGCACGATGTAAACCTCGATCACCTTCGGCATCTGGTTGATGCGCAGCACCTGGTACTGGTGAAAATTCGTCTGGTCGACGTGCCCGTCGGTCAGGGAAATCTTGCCCAGGAGCGCGGCCGAGAGCCCGTAACCGATGCAGCTTTGCATCTGCGCCCTGATGACGTCCGGTGTAACGGCGACCCCGCAGTCCACCGCGCACACCACGCGATCGACCGTGATCTTGTCCCCCGCGACCGTGACCTCGGCCACCTGGGCGACCACCGTGCCGAAGGACTCGTGCACGGCTACGCCGCGTCCGCGGCCAGCGCTCTTGGCGAAGGGCTGGTTCCAGCCGGCCTTGTCGGCGGCGATCTGCAGCGCCGCGGCGTGCCGCGGGTGCTTGCCGAGGTGCGCGAGCCGGAACGCGACCGGGTCCTGTCCGGCCGCCTGCGCCAGCTCGTCCATCACCACTTCCTTGGAGAACGCCATGTGCGTGTGGCCGACCGAGCGCCACCAGAGGATGGGCACCCCGCCTTTGCCCTGGGTCCAGGTGACGTGGGTGTCATCGAGGTCGTACTGCTCGGGGGCGTTACCCTCGACGGCGGTCGGGTCGACGCCATGCTGGATGAGGCCTGCGAAGGGCGTGCCCGCCATGATCGACTGGCCCACCACGCGCTGCCGGTAGGCGATCTTGCCGTCCTGGCCGAGCCCTGCGCTGATGCGATGGAAATTCAGCGGGCGGTATTTGCCCCCGGTAATGTCGTCCTCGCGCGTCCAGATGAGTCGCACCGGGTACTTGCCGCCTGTGGCCTTGGCGATGGAGGCCACCTCGACGATGTAGTCCGACTCGGGGTTGGCGCGCCGCCCGAAGGTACCCCCGGCGGCGAGCGTGTAGATGATGACCTGCTCGGGCTTCAGCCCCACCTGGGACGCTGCGTTCATCTGGTCGATGGTCTGGAACTGGCACCCCGCCCAGATCTCGCACTTGTCAGGGGCGAGACGCGCCACTGCGGTGAGCGGCTCCATCGGCGCGTGCGCCAGGTAGGGGAACTCGAACTCGCCCTCGACCTTGTGCACGGCGTGCGCGAGCGCCTTGTCGGCATCGCCGCTCTGCGCAACGAGCACGGCATCCTTGGTGCCCGCGAGCGTGCGGTACTCCTTCATGATCTCATTCGAACCGCGTTTCTCTGCCGCCGACTCGTCCCAGATGACGCTCAGCGCCTCGCGGCCCTTCTTCGCCGAGTACATGTCGCGGCCGATGACGGCGACCCCGCGCGGGATCTGCACCACGTCGACGACGCCCTCGACGGCCTTGGCGCGGCTGGCATCGAAGCTCTGCACCTTGCCGCCAAAGCGCGGCGGTCGCATAACGACTGCCGTCATCATTCCCGGCAGCATGACGTCGATCGCGAACTGCTGGGTGCCGGTGGACTTGGCCCTGGAGTCCAGGCGCGGCAGCTTCTTCGCATCCGCGCCGATCAGCCGGAAGGTGCCGGGATCCTTGAGTTTCACCTGCTGCGGCACGCTCTCCCGGGCGGCAGCCCCGGCAAGCTCACCGAAAGTCGCCCGCTTGCCCTGCCCCGCATGCGCAAGCACCCCGTCGGTCACGGTGATCTCGCCCGCGGGCACGTTCCAGGCTCTCGCAGCAGCCGCCACCAGCATGGCGCGCGCCGTGGCGCCGGCCTGGCGCAGCTGCATCCAGGAGTTCGCCACGGCGGTCGACCCGCCGGTGCCCTGCACGCTGCCCTTCGGGTCGAAGGCGAAGTTCCCGTAGGTCGGCACTTGCGCCGGGGCGCTCTCGGCGCGCATCTGACTCCAGGCCGCGTCGAGCTCCTCGGCGACGATCGCCGGCAGGCCGGTCCACACGCCCTGGCCCGCCTCCACGTGCTTGCAGATCACGGTCACGGTGTTGTCCGGATCGATGCGCACGAAGGGCATCGACAGGGGGCCCGCGGCCGCGGGCGCGGCCGCCGTACCGCTGCCGGGTGCGCAGCCGGGCAGCAGCACCCCGAGGGTGAGGCCCGAGCCTGCGAGCGTCGTCAGCTGCAGAAACTTGCGGCGCGAGAGCTCGGCGGGTGAGTGGCCGGCGGCGAGCGCCGCGACGGCATCGGTGTGGCGGAAGTACATGGCGCGATTTCCTTCGGTGTCGGGCGGCGCTCTTAGCCGTTGGCGGGCGCGGCCGCCGCGGGGAGTGCTTCGGCTGCCTGATGGATGGCACCACGGATGCGGGTGTAGGTCGCGCAGCGGCAGATGTTGCCGCTCATCGCCGAATCGATGTCCGCATCGCTGGGCTTGGGATTGGTGGCGAGCAATGCCGCGGCCGACATGATCTGGCCGCTCTGACAGTAGCCACACTGCGGCACGTCAAGACCGATCCAGGCCTCCTGCACCGCCTTGCCGGCAGGCGTTCCCAGGCCCTCGATGGTGGTGATCTGCTTGCCCGCGACCGCGGCCACCGGGGTCACGCACGAGCGCGTCGCCGTGCCGTCGATGTGCACTGTGCACGCCCCGCACAGTGCCATGCCGCAGCCGAATTTGGTCCCGGTGAGCTTGAGGTGGTCGCGCAGCGCCCACAGCAGCGGCATATCCGGCGGCACGTCGAGCTCGCGCGCCTCGCCATTGACGGTGAACTTGGTGGGCATCGGATAACTCCCTGGAGCCGCAAAGCAAAGCAAAGCGATATGCATTTTTTGCGTGCATCGCCTGCTTGCGCCATCCCCCCTTTGAGGTACGTGGTTCACAAAGTTAACGGACTTTAATCATTCGTCCACCGCCCTTGCATGTAGGGGCAGCTACTGTCGCGCCATGCCACGCACGTCAAGGATCGCGGGATCGCTTGCTTTCGTGCGCCGGGGACGCGCCCTGGCGGCGCTGCTGCTGCCGCTCACCCTGGGCGCCTGTCTCGGGCCGCGTTACCAGCACCCCGACATCCCGCCGCCGGCTGACTGGAGTACCCCACCGAGCGCGCAGGCTGCGCAGTGGCCCGAAAGCGGCTGGTGGCACGGCTTCGGCTCGCAGGATCTCGACTCCTTCATCGCGCAGGCCCAGGCCGCCAACGATGACCTACGCGCGGCCATCGCGCGCGTGCGTGAGGCGGACGCGCAGCGGCGCATCGCCGGTGCGCCGCTGTTGCCCGCCGTCGGGCTCTCGGCCAGCGCCACGCGCGCACGGCAGCCGCTGACCGGTGAGGGTTTCATCACCGGCAACGACTTCTACCCGCTGCTCAGCGCCAGCTACGAACTCGACTTCTGGGGCAAGAATCGCGCCGCCTTTGCCGCCGCCAGCGCCAGTGCCCGCGCCAGCCGCTACGATCGCACCACCGTGGAACTGACCGTGGTGGCGGGCGTTGCCACCACTTACTTCGAGGCGCTCGAGCTGCGCGACCGTATCGACATCGCCACCGCCAACCTCGACAACGCCACCAAGGTGCTCGATGGCTTAAAGCTCGAGCAGCGCGCCGGGCTCGTCACCGCGCTCGACGTGGCCCAGCAGGCGACCGAGGTTGCCACGGTGAATGCCAGCATCCCGCCACTGCGGCAGCAGCTGCGCCAGAGCCTGGATGCGCTGGCGATCCTGGTGGGCAGCACGCCCGAAGTGGTCGTCGTGACCCACGGCACGCTCGATGACGTCTCGCAGCCGCAGGTGCGTCCGGGGCTGCCCTCCGAGCTGCTCGCACGCCGCCCGGACGTGGCCGAGTCCGAAGCGCAGCTCATCGCTGCCAACGCCAACATCCAGGCCGCGCGCGCCGCCTTCTTCCCGAGCATCTCCCTCACCGCCGGTGGCGGCTTCGAGAGCGGGCAGCTGCAGAACCTGCTGACGCCCGCCAACCGCGTGTGGTCGATCGGTGCCGGCCTCACGCAGCCGATCTTTCAGGGTGGGACGCTGGTGGGTGAGTACCGCCTTTCGCAGGGGCGCTACGAGGAGCTGCTCGCCGACTATCACAAAGCGGTGATATCCGCCTTCGCCAACGTCGAGGATGCACTGATCAGCGTGCAGCAGACGCAGGAGCTCGTGGCGCGCGAGCGCGAGGCCGCCGCCCAGGCCGAGCGCGCCTACCGCTACGGGCAGGCGCAGATGCACGCCGGCACCATCAACGTTCTCACTCTTCTTAGTACGGAGACTGCCTTGTTCAGTGCCCGGGATGCCCTTGCGCAGGCGAAATACGCGCAGCTCCAGGCCCTGGTGTCGCTCTACCAGGCGCTTGGCGGCGGCTGGCAGCTGGAGCACTCACCATGAAGCCGCGCACGCTTCTTATCGGCAGCGCTGCGGTGCTGGTGCTGGCAGCCGGGTGGCTGTGGCTCAAACCCAAGGCCAAGGCGGGCAACAAGGGACCCCCGGCGGTGGCCGTCGATGTCGCCACCGTCACGGCGCAGGACGTGCCGGTGTACGCAGACGGCTTAGGCACCGTGCAGGCCTTCTACACGGTGCAGGTCACGGCGCGCGTGGACGGCCAGGTCGAGAAGGTCGCCTTCACCGAGGGGCAGGACGTCAGGAAGGGGGCGCTTCTGGTGCAGATCGACGCCCGCCCCTTTCAGGCCGCGCTCGAGGGCGCCATCGCCGCCCGCGACAAGGACAAGGCGACCCTTGCGAACGCGCACCTCGACATGGACCGCTATCAGCTGCTGGCGCCCGAAGACCTCGCCAGCAAGCAGACCGTGGACACCCAGAAGGCGCTGATTGCGCAGCTCGGTGCGCAGATCAAGGGCGACCAGGCGGCGATCGACAGCGCCCGCACGCAGCTTGACTACACCACCATCCGCTCGCCCATCGACGGGCGCACCGGCATCCGCCAGGTGGACCCGGGTAACATCGTGCATGGCGCCAACTCCACCAACATCGTGGTGGTGACGCAGCTTGAGCCGATCTCGGTGATCTTCAGCCTGCCCGAGGAACAGTTCGAGCAGGTGCGCGACGCGCTGCACCGCGGGCCGGTTCAGGTGACGGCCCTGTCGCGCGACCGCAATGAGCAGCTCGACCAGGGCACGCTCGAGCTCATCGACAACCAGATCGACCAGACCACCGGCACCCTGCGCCTGAAGGCGACGCTCCCCAACAAAGAGCGCCGCCTGTGGCCGGGTCAGTTCGTGAACATGCAGGTGCTCACCCAGGTGCAGCGCCAGGCGCTCACCATCCCGCAAAGCGCGCTCGAGCGCGGCCCGGATGGCCTCTATGCCTACCTCGTGGGCCCGGACTCGAAGGTCTCGGTGGCGCAGCTCACCGCCGGCGTCACGCACGAGGGGCTGGTGGTGGTCGAGAAGGGCCTGAAGGCCGGCGATCAGGTCGTCACCAGTAACCAGTACCGCGTGCAGCCGGGCAGCCTCATCAAGGTGAACCCGCCGCGCGATGCCAAGGCCCCGGCAGCCAAGTCACCCGGGCAGGCGCCGTGAATATCTCGCGGCCCTTCATCGAGCGCCCGGTCGCCACCACGCTTCTGATGGCGGCCCTGTTCCTCGTGGGCCTGGCGGCCTTCCCGTTCCTGCCCGTGGCGCCACTGCCGCAGATCGACTTCCCGACGCTGCTCGTCACCGTGCAGCTGCCGGGTGCGAGTCCTGAGATCATGGCCTCATCGGTGGCGCAGCCGCTCGAGACCCAGTTCGCGCAGATCTCGGGCGTGGCGCAGATGACCTCGACCAGCGTGCTCGGCACCACCCAGATCACCCTGCAGTTCAACCTCGACCGCAACATCGACGCCGCCTCCCAGGACGTGCAGGCCGCGATCGATGCCGCCGGCGGCCAGCTGCCGAAGAACCTGCCCTCTCCGCCCTCCTACCGCAAGGTGAACCCGGCCGACTCCCCGATCCTGATCCTGGCGGTGCACTCGGACGCGCTGCCGGTCACCCAGGTCGATGACTACGCCGAGACCGTGATCGCCCAGCAGCTCTCGCAGCTGCCGGGCATTGCGCAGGTAACCGTCGGCGGCCAGCAGAAGCCGGCGGTGCGGGTGCAGATCGATCCTGTGAAGCTCGCCGCGGTCGGGCTGCAGCTCGAGGACGTGGCCAACCTCATCACTACGGCGACCGTCAACTCCCCCCAGGGCGCGATCACAGGTTCCGCCAAGAACTTCACGATCTACGACAATGACCAGCTGCTGAAGGCGGCACCCTGGAACGACGTCATCGTCGCCTACCGCAACGGCGCACCGATCCGCATCAAGGATATCGGCGTGGCGGTCGACGGGCCCGAGAACAACCAGGTGCGCGGCTTCCAGAACGGCAAGACCGGGATCCTGCTCCTCATCTACAAGCAGGCCGGCAGCAACGTGATCGATGCGGTCAAGAACATCAAGGCGGCGCTGCCGCACGTCGAGGCCTCCATCCCGCCGTCGGTGAAGATCGAGCAGCTGATCGACCGCACCACCACCATCCAGGCCTCGGTCAAGGACGTCGAGTTCTCGCTGATGCTCGCCATCATCCTCGTGGTGCTGGTGATCTTCCTGTTCCTGCGCAGCTTCTGGGCGACGATGATTCCCGGCATCGCCGTGCCGCTCTCGCTCCTGGGCACCGCGGCGCTCATGTACGTCGTCGGCTACAGCCTCGACAACCTGTCGCTGATGGCGCTCACCATCGCGGTCGGCTTCGTCGTGGATGACGCCATCGTCATGCTCGAGAACATCTACCGTCACATCGAGGCGGGCTTGAGCCCGCGTGAGGCGGCGCTCAAGGGGTCTGAAGAGATCGGCTTTACGATCCTCTCCATCAGCATCTCGCTGGTGGCGGTGTTCATCCCGCTGCTGCTCATGAGCGGCATCGTCGGACGTCTGTTCCGCGAGTTTGCGGTCACCGTGACCATGACCATCGCGGTGTCGGCGATCGTCTCCCTCACCCTCTCGCCCATGATGTGCGCGCTGTTCCTGCGCGACGAGAAGCACGCGGAGCACGGCCGCTTCTACAACACCCTCGAGCGCGGCTTCGACTGGATGATCGGCCACTACACACGCGGCCTCGACTTCGTGCTGCGGCACCAGTTTGCCACCCTCATCACCTTCATACTGACCGTGACGGTGGCGGTAGTGCTGTTCATCTTCATGCCCCGGGGATTCTTCCCGCAGCAGGACACCGGCATCATCCAGGGCATCACAGACGGACCCCAGGACGTCTCGTTCGACGAGATGATGCGGCTCGAACGACGCCTGGCAGACGTGATCTCGGCCGATCCCGCGGTGGCCAGCTACGGCGCCTTCGTCGGCGGCGGCCGGCCTTTGAACAACGGCTTCTTCATCCTCGGACTCAAGCCGCGCGATGAGCGTGATGCCACCGCAGATCAGGTCATCACGCGCCTGCGCCCCAAGATCGCCCAGGTACCCGGCGGTACGGTATTCCTGCAGGCCTCCCAGGACCTGAACGTCGGCGGCCGCGCGGCGCGTACCCAGTACCAGTACACGCTCCAGGACGCCAACCTCGAGGAGCTCAACGAGTTTGCGCCGCGCATGCTCGGGGAGCTGAAGAAGCTCCCGGGTCTGCGCGACGTGGCCTCGGACCAGCAAAGCAGCAGCTCCAAGCTGCAGCTCGTGATCGACCGCGACCAGGCGGCGCGCTTTGGCATCCAGCCGGCGCTCATCGACAACACGCTCTACGATGCCTTCGGCCAGCGCCAGGTCACCCAGTACTTCACCCAGCTCAACAGCTACCACGTGGTGCTCGAGGTCACCCCGGACCTGCTCGGCGACCCGGACTCGCTGCACAAGATCTACATCAAGTCCCCGCTCACCAACGAGCAGGTGCCGCTGTCGGTGTTCACCAAGTTCGACACCGACCACACGAGCTACCTCTCCATCAACCACCAGGGACAGTTTCCGGCCGTGACGCTGTCGTTCAACCTGGCTCCCGGCGTGGCGCTCGGGGATGCGGTGAAACAGATCCAGACCACCGCGGCGAATCTGCACATGCCCTCGGCGATCCAGGGGACTTTCCAGGGCACGGCGCAGGCTTTCCAGGCCTCGCTCAAGAGCGTGCCCTGGCTGATCGTTGCGGCGCTACTGGCGGTGTACATCATCCTGGGCGTGCTCTACGAGAGCTACATCCACCCGCTTACGATTCTCTCGACGATCCCGTCCGCTGGCGTCGGTGCGCTTTTGATGCTCTGGCTGTTTCACTTCGATCTCTCGCTCGTGGGCCTCATCGGCATCATTCTGCTCATCGGCATCGTCAAGAAGAACGGCATCATGATGGTCGACTTCGCCATTCACGCCGAGCGCACCGAGCACCTGGAACCGCTGCAGGCGATCCGCCAGGCGTGCCTGTTGCGCTTCCGCCCCATCATGATGACCACCATGGCCGCCCTCCTCGGTGCACTGCCCCTGATGCTCGGCCATGGCACCGGCTCAGAACTGCGCCAGCCGCTCGGCTATACAATGGTCGGAGGACTGGTCTTAAGTCAGATGCTGACGCTGTTCACAACCCCGGTCATTTACCTGTACCTGGATCGCCTGGTGGTGCGCTGGGCACGCACGCATCCGCAGTCCGGCGAGGACCCTGCGGCGCCGGGTCACGGCACGCCGGCGCCGCAGGGGGCTCCCTGAAGATCCTGCTCGTCGAGGACAACGAGCGGGTGGCGCGCTTCGTCACACGCGGCCTGCGCGAGGCAGGGCACACGGTCGAGCACGCCGACAACGGCCGCGACGGCCTGTTCAGCGCCGCGAGCGAGTCCTACGACGTCATCGTCATGGACCGCATGCTTCCCGGTAACATCGATGGCTTAGGGATCATCGAGGCGCTGCGCAAGGCGGGCAACCGCACCCCGATCCTGATCCTGAGCGCGCTGAGTGACGTCGATGAGCGCATCAAGGGCCTCAAGAGCGGCGGCGATGACTACCTCACCAAGCCCTTCGCCTTCGGGGAGCTGCTGGCGCGGGTGGATGCGCTCGGGCGGCGCGCACGGGATCCGGGCGCGGACCGCGTGCTGCAGGTCGGGGACCTGCGCATGGATCTGCTGTCGCGGCGCGTCACCCGCGGCAGCCGCCCCGTCACCCTGCAGCCGCGCGAGTTCAAGCTCCTGGAGTACCTGATGCGGCACGCCGACCAGGTGGTGACGCGCACCATGCTCCTGGAGGCGGTGTGGGACTACAATTTCGACCCACAGACCAACGTGGTGGACGTGCACATCAGCAAGCTGCGGCAGAAGATCGAGCTCGACTCCGAACGGCCGCTGGTGCGCACCGTGCGCAATGCCGGCTACATGATGAGCGCAGATGGCTAGGCTCATCCGTTCCTCCGCCACCGCCTGGGCACTCGGTTACGTGCTCCTCGGGCTGGCGGCGCTGGCAGCGTTCGCCGTGCCCCTGTGGTGGGCCTGGAAGGTGACCATCCTCGCCGGCCGCGAGGAGCTGTTGCGCGATGATGCCCAGCGCCTCACCGAGGTGTTCGTGCACGAAGGCATCGGCGGACTGGCTGCGCACATCAATACCCGCGTCGGCATGCAGATCGCCGGCGAGCGCACGCTGCTGTTGACCGATGCGGCCTACCGGCCGCTCGCCGGGAACCTGGCCGCCTGGCCGCACGACATCAGCGCAAGGCCCGGCGTCAACGCGGTGCTGGCGCAGCTGCCGGGACAGAAGACGCAGACGCTCTTCATCGAGACCGAGTTTGCCGGCGGCTACCATCTGCTGGTGGGGCGCGATCTTGCGCGCTTTCGCCAGCTGGAGCAGCGCTTCACCTGGGGACTGGTGACGGCAGTGACGTTCCTGTTCGTGGTCGGCGCGCTCGGGGCCTTCCTGGTGCGCCGCGCGCTCCTGACGCGTGTCCAGGGGATCGGCGAGACGGTCGCGGCCATCATGCAGGGTGATCTGCGCCATCGTCTGCCGGTCGGCGGTTCGGAGGAGTTCGCGATGCTGTCGCGCACTCTCAACGGCATGCTCGACCACATCGAGCATCTCATCTCCGGCATCAGCAATGTCTCCAACTCCATCGCGCACGACCTGCGCACCCCGCTCGCGGAGCTGCGCTCGCGCCTGGAGGAGCTGGCGCTCACCCGCCCAGCCCCGGGGGAAGCGTTCGCGGAGATCGAGGCGGCGGTCGCGGACATCGACCGCGTGATGCGCATGTTCAATGCGCTCTTGCGGCTGGCGGAGATCGATTCGGGTGCACGCCGCTCCGGCTTCGTGCGCGTCGACGCGGCGGCAGTGGCCGCGGAGGTGGTGGAGTACTACGAGCCGGCCGCCGAGCAGAAGGGCGTGGTGTTCTCCTTCGCCGCGGCCGGGGATGCGGCAGTTGCCGGCGACCCGGTGCTGCTGGCGCAGGCGGTCAGCAACCTCATCGACAATTCCCTGAAATCCGTGCCGGCCCGCGGCGCCATCAGCGTCAAGGTGGGGCGGCGCGCGGACGGCGCGGTCGAGATCGCGGTCGCCGACGACGGCCCCGGGATCCCGGATGCCGACAAGCCGCGCGTCACCGAGCGCTTCTACCGAGGCGACGCCAGCCGCGGCACACCCGGGGTCGGGCTTGGCCTGAGCATCGTCGATGCGGTGGCCCGCCTGCATGGCGGGGTGCTGCAGCTTCTGGACAACCACCCCGGCCTGCGCGCGCAGATGGTGCTGCCGGTGGCGCCCGCCTAGGGGCCCCAAAACGGCGGTTGCATCCGGGCGCCCAACACTGGCGTATTAGTCTTGCAGTGACCCCCGTAGCCACACCTTTTCCCGTGCGTCTGGCCACCGCCGTCTTATGTTCGGCGGCCCCCTTCATGGCCAGCGCCGAGGACGCCGTCGCCGGCGTGGCCGCGGGGCACCGCTGGCACTTCACCGTGCTGCTCGATGGCAAGCCGATCGGCTGGCAGGAATGGACTCTCGCGGGCGCTGCAGCGGATGCCGAGGTGCAGGTGCGCGCCGATCTTCGGGTCACGGTGCTGCGTATCCCGTTCTACACCTACCAACATACGGATCACGAACGCTGGCGCGGCGGATGCTTAAGCCAGATCGACTCACGGACGAGCGACAATGGCCACGAGTTCATCGTGCACGGGCAACTTTCCGAGGACGCCTTTCAGGTGCATGGCCCGCAGGGGCCCGCCGCGCTGCATGGATGCATCAAGACCTTCGCCTACTGGGACCTCGCCACCTTAAGCGAGCACCAGCTCCTGAACTCGCAGACCGGGGCCTACGAGGCGGTGAGCGTCAGCCACCCGGGGCGCGAGACCCTCACGGTCGGGGCGCACAGCGTGCCGGCCGAGCACTACACGCTCACGGGCAGCAAGTACACGATCGAGCTGTGGTATTCGCCGCGCGGCGAATGGCTGGCGCTGCAGACCACGGCCGACGGGCGCACGGTGCGCTATGAGATGCGTCCCTAGTGCCCGCGGCGTGCGCAAGACAGGCCCAGACGGGCCGCCGCAGCGCTCAGGGGAGCGCTGATGTCAGTGCGTCGGCTTGCGCCGCGTGGCGGCGCCGTGTCATATACCAACAACCTGCGGGGGCCCACGGCGCTGCTGCGCCGCACGCCCCGGCACCTGCGAGCGAGCGACCCTCATGCGGTGTTTGAATGTCTGATCCCAACGAGCGCGCGAGCCTTGCGGACAGCTCGCCCGAGGCGCTCCTCGCGCAGGTCGCGCTCGGCAACCGCACGGCCTTCGAGACCCTCTACCACGGCACCGCCGACAAGCTCTTCGGCATCTGCGTGCGCGTGCTCGGCGAGCGCTCCGAGGCCGAGGAGGCGCTGCAGGAAGTGTTCGCCAATGTGTGGCGCAAGGCTGCGCAGTTCGACCCCTCAAGAGCCAGCGCCATGAGCTGGCTCGGCATGATGGCGCGCAACAAGGCGATCGACCGGCTGCGGGCGCTGCCGATGCGCGGCGCGCTCAGCCCCCTCGAGTTCGCCGCCGACGTTCCCGACCCGGGCGCCTCGCCGCTGCAGCAGGCCGATGCCCTGGCCGAGGGCGATCGCCTCGCACACTGCCTCGAGCAGCTCGAGCCCAAGCGTCGTTCCCTGATCCGCGAGGCCTTCTTCGGCGGCTTCACGTATGAGGAACTGGCCGCGCGCGCACAGGCGCCGCTTGGCTCGATCAAGAGCTGGATCCGGCGCGGGCTCCTGCAGCTGCGCGCGTGTCTTGAGCCATGAACGCATCCCTGCCTCCCCAGCATGGCGAGCCGGGCGCGGGCGATCCGCCGGACGATGACGTGCTGGCCGGTGAACTCGTGCTCGGGGTGCTCGGCCCCGAGGAGCGACGCCGTGCCCAGGCGCGAGCCGTGGCCGACCGCGAGTTCTCAGCCCGCGTGGCGTCCTGGGAGCGCCGCTTCGCACCCTGGCTCGCTGAAGTTGCCCCGCTCGCCCCGTCCGTGCAGCTATGGCCGCAGATCTGCCGCCGCCTCGGCTGGGAGAGCACTCCCGGCAGGCGTCCGGGCCTGTGGCAGAGCCTCGCACTGTGGCGCGGCGCCGCCGCGCTCGCCGCCGTTGTCGCGCTCGCCCTGTGGCTGTCGCGGCCGCCGGGAGCGCCGCAGCCACCTGCAGTGGCCGCCGTGCCGCCGCCGGTTGAGTCCGCCGCGGCCAGGGCGGTCACAACGCTGGCGCACGATGACGGCAGTCCCGGGTGGCTGGCCTCGATTGATCCTGTGCACGGCACGGTGCTGGTAGTGCCGGTGCCCGGCGCGCCGGATGCGAACGGGCGCGTGCCGGAACTGTGGATCATCCCGGCGGGCAAGGCACCGCGCTCGCTCGGTGCCGTGTCGATCGACAAGTCGCACACCGTGGCGGTGCCGGCCGACTCGCGCAGTGCACTCGTCGCCGGCTCGGTGCTGGCGATCACGCTCGAGCCTGCTTCCGGCGTGCCGCACGCCGCCCCGAGCGGCCCGATCATCGCCAAGGGCGCTATCCAGACCTGAAGCGTGGCCACCCCGGGGGTGCATCCCCGGTCGCCGTCAGTGCGTATTTACTCCCAGGGAGCACCTTTGCCCTCGAGGAGACGCGCATGCCGGCCGAAGTCCTGCTGTCCGCAAGTGCGGCCGCGCCAGCATCGCCCTGGATGCGGGTGCGCGTGGCGCTGTTGCGCTGGTTCGACACCGGCGCCGCCGCGGACGCGGAGGCCGGCGCCGGGCGCATCGACTGGCTGCGCGCGGCACCCTTCGTCGGCATGCACCTGGCGTGCCTCGGGGTGTTCGTAGTCGGGGTGTCGCGCACCGCGCTCGCGGTGGCGCTGGCGCTCTATGTGGTGCGCATGTTCGCCATTACCGGCTTCTACCACCGCTATTTCGCACATCGCACGTTCCGCACTTCGCGCGCAGTGCAGTTCACCTTCGCCTGCATCGGCGCCTCCTGCGTACAGCGCGGCCCCTTGTGGTGGGCCGCACACCACCGCCGTCATCACCAGCACGCCGACACCGAGCGTGATCCGCACTCCCCGCGCCTGCAGGGGTTCCTGTGGAGCCACATGGGCTGGTTCCTGACGCCGGAGGGTTTCCGCACCGACTGGCAGCGTATTCCCGACTTCGCCCGCTACCCGGAGCTGCGCTGGCTGGACCGCTGGGACGTATTGGTGCCGGTCGCGCTCGCCACCTGCCTGTTCATCGCAGGGATGCTGCTCAAGCATTTGGCACCGGCCCTGGGCACGAGCGGCGGGCAGCTGCTGGTCTGGGGCTTCTTCGTCTCGACCGTGGCCTTGTTCCACGTCACGGTCACGATCAACTCCCTCGCCCATCGCTTCGGTACACGGCGCTTCGAGACCCGCGACGACAGCCGCAACAACGTGCTGCTGGCGCTCCTGACATTCGGGGAGGGCTGGCACAACAACCACCACTTCTTCCCCGGCTCGGCGCGCCAGGGCTTCCGCTGGTGGGAGCTCGACCTGACCTTCTACGGACTGAAGCTGATGGCCGCCTTCGGCCTGGTACAGGGACTCAAGAGCGTGCCGGCGCGCGTGCAGCGCGCCGGCCGCGGCTGAGCGCGATGCGCATTGCGGTCATTGGCTCAGGCATCGCAGGACTCGGCTGCGCCTGGCTCCTCGGGCGCGAGTACGAGGTGAGCCTCTTCGAGGCCAACGACTACCTCGGCGGCCACACGCATACCCACGCGGTCGAGCAGGACGGCACCCGCTACGCCATCGACTCAGGCTTCATCGTCCACAACCGCGCGCATTACCCGCTCCTCACGCAGCTGTTCACCGAGCTCGGGGTCGCCTCCCAGAGCACCACCATGAGCTTCTCGGTGAGCAGCGAGGCGAGCGGACTTGAGTACAACGCCGCGACCCTCAATACGCTCTTCTGCCAGCGCCGCAACCTCTTCTCGCCGCGCTTCCACGGGATGCTGCGCGACCTTGCGCGTTTCTACCGCCGGGCGCCGGCGCTCCTTGAGGAGGGCGCGCCCGAGATCTCGCTCGGCGCCTACCTCGAGCGCGAAGGCTTCGGGGCGGCGTTCCGCGACGAGCACCTGCTGCCCATGGCCGCCGCACTGTGGTCCGCACCGGCCGCGCAGGTGCTTGAGTTCCCGGCGCGCTTCCTGGTGCGCTTCATGGCGAACCACAACATGCTGCAGCTCACCGGCCGGCCCGCCTGGCGCGTGGTGTGCGGCGGCTCGGCGAGCTACGTGCGCGCGCTGCGCGCGCGCTGGCGCGTGCAGGAGCGGCTCGCCTGCCCGGTGCTCAGCGTGCGGCGCGACCCCCACGGCGTGACCGTGACGAGCGCGGCCGGCACGGAGCGCTTCGAGCAGCTGGTGCTCGCCTGCCACAGCGACCAGGCGCTCGGCCTGCTGGCCGATGCGACGGACGCCGAGCGCGCGGTGCTCGGCGCCATCGGCTATCAGAAGAACGAGGTCGTGCTGCATACCGACGCGACACTGCTGCCGCGCAACCGCCGCGCGTGGGCGGCCTGGAACGCGCTGGTGCCGGCAGCTGCCTCTGGCTTCTGCACGGTGAGTTATTGCATGAACCTCCTGCAGGGTCTGCATTCGCGCGACCCCTTCGTCGTCACCCTCAATCCGCGTGTGCCGATCGCGCCTGAGCGGGTGCTGCGGCGACTAAGCTACGCCCACCCGCTCTTCACGCAGGCGGCGGTGGCAGCGCAGGCGCGCCGCGGAGAGATCCAGGGACAGCGGCGCACCTTTTTCGCGGGTGCCTACTGGGGGCATGGCTTTCACGAGGACGGGCTGCGCAGCGCCGTGGACGCCTGCCGCTACTTCGGGGTGCGCTGGGCAGCCCGGAGCACCGCGGGTGAGGCCGCCGTTGCGCCGCAGACCGGGACATTTCCGGGGCTCGTCGCGTGAGCGCCGCGATGCCACTGGCGAGTGCGGTCTACGAGGGCGTGGTGCGCCACCGGCGCCGCGGGCCCCACCCGCACGCCTTCAGCTACCGCGTGGCGCAGCTGTACCTCGACCTCGATGAACTCGAGCGCGTGTTCAGCGGGCGCTGGCTGTGGTCGGTGGGTAGACGCAACCTTGCCGAGTTCCGCCGCAGCGATTTTCTCGGGTCCGCCACCGTGCCGCTGGCGCAGGCGGTGCGTGAGTGCGCCGCGCGCACTCTCGGGCAGGCCCCGCAAGGTCCCATCCGGGTGCTGGCGCACCTGCGCTACGGCGGCTACGTGTTCAATCCCGTGACCTTCTACTACTGCTACCGGGATGCCGCCGCCACGGCGCTCGAATGCATCGTCGCGGAGATCACCAACACCCCGTGGCGCGAGCGCCACGCCTACGTGCTGGGGGTGAGTGCCGCCGACAGCCACGGCGGCGTGCTCGAGTGGAATTTCGCGAAGCGCTTTCACGTCTCGCCCTTCATACCGATGGCGCGCGTCTATGCATGGCGCTTCACGCCGCCTGCCGCGCAGCTGCGGGTGCACATGGCAGTACTGCGCGGGCGCGAGCGCGAATTCGACGCCACCTTGCATCTTAAGCGCCGCCCGCTCGACGCCGCCGCACTGCGGCGGGTGCTGACGCGCTACCCGCTCATGACCGCGCAGGTGACCGGCGCCATCTACTGGCAGGCGCTGCGTCTTTGGCTGAAACGCAACCCCTTCCATCCACATCCTGACATCCAGGCGAAACCCGAATGAACGAGTTGACCGGCACCTTAGGGCCGCTGCCCGCCACGCATCCGCCGGCGGACCGCCTCACGCGCGTACTGCGCTCAGGCACCCTCAGGCAGCTCGCGGCACTGCGCCACGGGCACCTCACCCTCGAGGACTCGGGCGGCATCAGCCAATTCGGCTGCCGCGAGGCGCCCTTGCACGCCCGGGTGCAGGTGCGCGATGCGGCCTTCTACCGGCAGCTTGCGCTGCGCGGCAGCGTCGGCGCCGCGGAAGCCTACATGGAGGGCTGGTGGGACAGCGATGATCTCGTGACGCTGGTGCGCATCCTGGTCGCTAACCGCGAGCTCCTCGATGGCCTGGAGGGCGGAGCGGCGCGCCTGGCCGGGTGGGCGCTGCACGCCGCACATGCCTTGCGGCGTAATACGCGCGCGGGCAGCCGGCGCAACATCGCCGCGCACTATGACCTCGGCAACGAGTTCTTCGCGCTGTTCCTGTCGCCCGACCTCATGTACTCCGCGGCCCTGTGGGAGTCGGACACGGACACGCTCGAGCGCGCCTCGGAGCGCAAGCTCGCCCGCATCTGCGCGCGCCTGCAACTCAACGCCGGCGATCACGTGCTGGAGATCGGCAGCGGCTGGGGCGGCTTTGCGCTCTACGCCGCCGCCCGCCACGGCTGCCGCGTGACGACCACGACCATCTCGCGCGAACAGCAGCGGCTGGCGCTCGAGCGCGTGGCTCAGGCGGGTCTTGAGGGGCGCGTTACGGTGCTGCTCGAGGACTACCGCGCGCTCAGCGGCCAGTACGACAAGCTCGTCTCGATCGAGATGATCGAGGCGATCGGGGCGCAGTTCCTGCCGACCTACTTCGGCAAGATCAGGCAGCTCTTGAAACCCGCAGGCCTCGCGCTCCTGCAGGCGATCACCATCGAAGATCACCGCTACCACAAGGCGCTGCACTCGGTCGACTTCATCAAGCGCTACGTCTTCCCCGGCAGCTTCATCCCCTCGATCCAGGCCATGCTCGCGGCCAAGACGCAGGCGAGCGATCTTGCGCTGGTGCACCTTGAGGACTTCGGGCTCTCCTACGCCGCGACGCTGGCCGCCTGGCGCGCAGCCTTCCTCGCGCGCGCCGACGCGGTGCGCGCGCAGGGCTTCGATGAGCGCTTCCTGCGCATGTGGAACTTCTATCTTGCCTATTGCGAGGGGGGCTTCCGTGAGCGCTCCATCGGCGTGGCGCACATGCTCTTCGCCCGGCCCGGCTACCGGCCGTCTGCGGTGCGCGGAGCCTGAGGCGTGAGCCTCCTCGGCAACCTCCTCGGCTACCAGGCGGTGTGGTTCCTCGCCGTCTATGCTGCGGGCGCGGGCCTTATGTGGCCGACGCTCCTGGCGGCGGCGCTGTTCGCGTTGTGGCAGCTCGCAGTATCGGGCCAGCGCTCAGGCGACCTGCGCCTGTGCGGCACCGCGCTCGCCCTCGGCGTGCTCATCGACGGCGCGCTGGCGCGCTCAGGCCTCGTCTCTTACGCGAGCGCAGCGCCGGCGCTGCCGCCCGACGGCGCGCCGCTGTGGATCCTGGGGCTGTGGATCTGCTTTGCCCTGACGCTGAATCACTCGCTGCGCTGGCTGCGCGGCAGGCCTGCGCTCGCAGCGCTCGCAGGAGCGGTGGGTGGGCCGCTGGCTTATCTTGGCGCCGCGCGCCTCAGTGGCGCGGTTGCCTTCGCGTCCCCCGTCTGGCAGCCACTCGCGGGGCTCGCCCTCGGGTGGGGAGCGGCGCTCGCGCTGCTCACGGCCGGCAGCCGCAGGCCGGCGCGGGAGTTGCGGCCGTGACTGCCTTATCGATCCTCGCGCTCGTGTGGGCACTGTCGGCGCTGATGATGACGCTCGGCTGGGGCTGGCAGCGCCGCCGCCGCAACGCCGGCATCGTGGACGTGCTCTGGGCGGCAGGGCTTGCCGGCAGTGCGCTCATGTGCGCAGCGCTCGGCGCGGGCGCCCATGCCCCGCGACTGTTGCTCGGCGCGTGTGGCGCCTTGTGGGGTGTGCGCCTGGCGCGGCACCTGTGGCAGCGGGTGCGCGGGGAACCTGAGGACGGGCGTTACCAGGCGCTGCGCGGGCGCTGGCACCAGGATCAGCTCAAGTGGTTTGGCATGTTTCAGTTTCAGGCAGCCCTCATCGCGCTCTTCAGCGTGCCGTTCGTGATCGTGTGCGGCAACCCGGCGACGCGCCCGGCGTGGCTCGTCGCGGGCGCCGCCCTGTGGTGCCTGAGCGTCGCGGGTGAGTCGCGCGCCGATTCTGAGCTCGCGCGCTTCAGGGCGGATGGCGCCAACCGCGGGCGCACCTGTCGTGCGGGACTGTGGCGCTACTCGCGCCACCCGAACTACTTCTTCGAGTGGCTGCACTGGTTCAGCTACGCCGCGCTCGCCGTGGGAGCGCCCCGCGCCTGGCTGGCACTCACAGGACCGCTGTTCATGTTCCTGTTCCTGCGCTTCGTGAGCGGCATCCCCTTCACCGAGGCGCAGGCGCTGCGCACGCGCGGCGACGATTACCGCGACTATCAGCGACGCACCTCCATGTTGTTTCCGTGGCCGCCGCGACGCCACCTGCCCTAGTGCCCAAAAGCCAGGAGACCTGAAGCCATGAGCAGCCCCGAAGTCCTCATCCTGAAGGAGCTCGCCCACGACCAGCCGGCGCCGGGCCTGCTGGGGCTCGCCGAGCGCGGCCTGCTGCCCGATACACTGCTGCGCCTGGGGGTGCGGCAGCAGTGCGCCGCGCGGCTGCGCGCGGAAAGCGCAGGCGGCGCTGCGGCGCAGGAGGCGCGCCAGCAGCAGCTGCTCGCGCAGCTGCGCGCAAGTGCGGTCGCCCTGCATACCGCCGCCGCCAACGCGCAGCACTACGAGCTGCCGCCGCAGTTCTTCCGGCTGTGTCTCGGGCGGCGCCTGAAGTACTCCTGCGCCTATTACGCGCGCGGCGATGAGACGCTCGATGAGGCCGAAGAGGCGATGCTCGCGCTCTACGGCGAGCGCGCTGCGCTTGCCGACGGCCAGGAGATTCTCGAGCTTGGCTGCGGCTGGGGGTCGCTCACCTTGTGGATGGCCGAGCGCTACCCGCACGCGCGCATCTGCGCGGTCTCCAACTCAGTGCCGCAGCGCGAGTACATCGAGGCGCAGTGCGCACGCCGCGGCCTCAGCAACGTCAGCGTCCAGACGTGCGATGTGAATCGCCTGGCGCTGCCGGCGGCGCGCTATGACCGCTGCGTCTCGATCGAGATGTTCGAGCACATGCGCAACTACGAAACCCTGCTGGCGCGCATCGCCGCGTGGCTGCGTCCGCAGGGGAAACTGTTTGTGCACGTGTTCGCGCACCGCACCCTTGCCTACCCGTTCGAGACCGGCGGCGCGGACAACTGGATGGGACGGCACTTCTTCACCGGCGGCCTGATGCCATCGGCCGATACTTTCTTGTGGTTCCAGCGTGACCTGAGCCTCGATGCGCGCTGGCTCCTGGATGGCACCCACTACCGGCGCACCGCCGATCACTGGCTCGCCAACCAGGATGCGCGGCGCCCTGAGGTGCACGAGGTGCTCGCGGCCGCCTACGGTGAGGCGCGGGCAGCCCTGTGGGCGCAGCGCTGGCGTATGTTCTTTATGGCGTGCGCCGAGACCTTCGGCTACGCGCACGGCCGCGAATGGCTCATCGCCCACTACCGCTTCGTGCGCACGCCCTGAAGGAGCGCCGGCGCCCTTTATCGTCAGGGGTGGGCGGTGGCGTCGATGAAGGCGTCGAGGTCGCGCTTCATCTTGGCGGCCGAGGGCGGGTGCACGTACATCATGTGCCCGGCCTCGTAGTACTTCATCGACACCCGTGCGCCGGCGGACTTCGGCACCCCGAGGTGCGTCATGACGTACTCGGTGGCCGAGAACGGGGTCGCGAGGTCGTAGTAGCCGTTCAGCACCAGTACCTTCAGGTTCGGGTCCTTGATCAGGGCCTCGGCGAGATCGACGCCGGTGTTGACCGTGAACTGGTCGCCGCGGGCGGTCTTGTGCGTCCAGCGCCACTCATCGCCGATCTTGAAGTTGCTGACGGTATAGGTCGTGCCCTGCCCGAACTTCAGCTCGCCGTGGTAGTAGTCGAGGAAGGTGGCCGCAAAGGCTGAGGAGATCGCGGCCGACTGCGGGTCGTAGTCGGTCTCCTTCTCGAGCGGATCCCAGGTGAGGCCGACGTAGCGCCCATCCAGGCGCCCGATGGTCTTGCCCTGCCCCTTCAGGAGTTCGTGCGCGAAGGCGTTCTCGGAGATGCGCAGATTGGCCGCCTTCAGGTAATCGACCGGCAGCCCGGTGTAGTCGTGCATCTTCTGGGCGGCCGCCTCGAGCTCAGCGTCCGGGAGAGCATCGCCCTTTAGAAGAGCCGCGGTGTAGGGCCCCGAGGCATAGGCGCGCACCTCGTTGAGGAACGGCTCGAGGGCAGGCGGCTGGTTCGGCACCGTGTGGTGGTACCAGGCGACGGCTGCGTAGGCCGGCAGGTACACCGCGTACGGGCGGTCGTTCCCGGGAAGCTCGGCGAAGATCGCCTCGATATCGGTGGCGACCGAGACCAGGATCAGGCCGTTGAAGGCCATGTCGCGGCGGCCGCGCAGGTAGTTGAGGATGGCAGCGCCGCGGGTGGTGCCGTAGCTCTCGCCCAGGAGGTACTTGGGCGAAGTCCAGCGCTCGTTGTCGCTCACGTACTGGGCGATGAAGCGGCTGATCGAATCCACATCCGGGTCGACACCCCAGAACTCGCTGTCCTTGTGGTCGCACACCGCGTGGCTGATGCCGGTGCCGACCGGGTCGATCATCACAAGGTCGCTCTTGTCGAGCAGCCCGTACTCGTTGTCGACCGTGCGGTAGGGACCGGCAGGGGTGGGATCCGGGTCCGTGATCATGACGCGCTTGGGTCCGAGCACCCCCATGTGCAGCCACAAGGAGGAGGAGCCCGGGCCGCCGTTGAAGGCAAAGGTGACCGGGCGCGCCCCGGCCTTGGGGCTGGTACGCGTGTAGGCCACGTAGCCGATGCTCGCAATCGGCTTGTCCTCGTCGTCGCGCACGATGAGGGTGCCGGCGGTGGCGGTGTAGTCGAGGGTCTTGCCGGCGGCCGTGATGTGGTGCTGCGTCACCGAGCTCTCCGCCTTCGGCGCTCGCATCCACTGCTCCTTCTTGTCGCCGCGGATGTCGATCCGGCACTGCTGCGAGAGCTGCGCGGGGCTCACCCCGCCGTCAGGCTTAGGCGGCTCATCGGCGGCCAGTGCGACGCCTGCGCCCAAGAGGGCCGTCAGCGCGAATATCACGAACTTCGACATCGCTCCATCTCCTTATGCGGACCCGCGCCGCCCCGTGTCAGGCTGCGGCTTATACCATGTCCGTCGCGCGCCGTGACCGACCCGGACGGGCGCTCCCCGCGTAAGATCGGCTGCCGAGCACACGGTCCGCGATCCCATGACAGAACCCGAGCACCCGCGCCCGATCCGCTCCTTCGTGACCCGCGCCGGCCGTATCACCCCGGGGCAGCTGCGGGCGCTCGAGGGGCTGTGGCCGAAGTACGGCGTCGAGTTCTCACAGGCACCGCTCGAACTGCCGCGCCTGTTCGGCCGCACGGCCCCGGTGACCCTCGAGATCGGGTTCGGCAACGGGGACAACCTCGCGCAGCTGGCGCGCACCCACCGGCAGCGCGACTTCCTCGGGGTCGAGGTGCACCGCGCCGGCGTCGGCAGGCTGCTCCTGGCGCTCGAGAACGAGGCGCTCAGCAACGTGCGCATCGTCTGCCACGACGCCGTGGAGGTACTCGCGTGGCAGCTCGCGCGCGACTGTCTTGATGAGATCCTCATCCTGTTCCCGGATCCCTGGCCCAAAAAGCGCCATCACAAGCGCCGCCTGCTGCAGGCACCCTTCGCCTTGCTCGCGGCCTCGCGGCTCGCCCCGGGGGGCCTGCTGCGCCTCGCCACCGACTGGCAGCCCTACGCGCAGGAGATGCTGCAGGTGCTGAGCCTGGCGCCGGGGCTTGAGAATCTCGCCGGCAGCGGCGGCTACGTGGCGCGGCCGCAGGAGCGCGAGCCGACGCGCTTCGAGCGCCGCGGCGAGCGCCTCGGGCATGAGGTATGGGACCTCGCCTTCCGCCGCCGCCCGGGCCTGCCGGTCAGCTGAGGCCGAACGCCTGGCGCAGGCCGTCGAGCACGAACTGCACGGCAAGCGCCCCCAGGATCACCCCGAGCAGGCGGCTGGCGACGTTCGCGCCGGTGACCCCGATCACGCGCATCAAGGGCTCGGCGAGCAGCATCAGGGCGAGCGCGATCGCGAGCACCGCTCCCACCGCGACGAGGTAGCCGGCGAACAGTGCCGCCTGCGCACCCGCGTGCAGCGGCCCGAACCACAACAGGATCGTGGCCAGCGCCCCAGGACCTGCGATGAAGGGGAAGGCGAGCGGGAAGACCGAGATGTCCGCGCGCCGCTTGTTCTCGGCGGCCTCATCGGTCGAGGTGCGGGTGCCGGACTCGCGCGCGAACACCATCTCCAGTGACAGAAGAAACAACAGCATGCCGCCGAAAATGCGAAACGCCTGCAGGCTGATGCCCATGAGCTCGAGGAAGGCGGCGCCGGCGAAGGCGAACAGCACCAGGATCCCGGCGGCGATGATCACCGCCTTGAGCGCCATGCGGCGCTTGTACTGCGGCGTCGCACCGCGCGTCAGGCCGGAGAACAGCGGAATCAGCGAGATCGGCTCGATGACGACGAAAAACACCACCAGGAATTTCAGCGACTGCTCAAGCATGGTGCTGTGCGCAAAAGGGCAACCTGCAACGACGACGTGACCGTGAGTTTCGCGCGCGCAAATGCACAAATAAGTTCTTGAAAGCCTCAGGCGCGAGGCGCAACATGATTTGCAGAGCGTGCGCGCACGGCCGATCGTGTCTCATCCCGGAGATAACGTCCATGGCGAGTCCTCAGCCGGCAATTGGTGACTGGTATCGCTTGAACGGTGGTGCGCTGTTCGAGGTGGTCGCCCTCGATGAGGACGACGGCACGATCGAGATCCAGTACTTCGACGGCACGGTCGAGGAGATGGACGTCGAGGACTGGGACACGCAATGGGATGACGGCGCGCTCGAATCGGCCGAGGCACCCGAGGACTGGACGGGCTCCGTGGATGTCGAGAGCGAGGCGGCGGAGCGCCGCGGCGCGGGCTCGGACTCCCTGGGCGATGGCCAGGATCTGCGCGCCAGCTCCCTCGACGGCATCGACCTCTTCGACTGAGCCCCTCACGGGATCGCCGTCTCCGGCGGCCCGCTCAACTCCACCTCCGGGGCGAGCAGCACCAGATCCCCGCGTATCTGCAGCGCCAGCGGCACCAGTGTGCGCCCCGCGCACGGACCGGCCACGCACAGCCCCGTCGACTTCTCGAACAGCGCGCCATGCGAGGAGCACAGCAGCAGCGCGCCGTCGGCGGTGAGGAAGCGCCCCGGGATCAGATCGAGCGGGTGGCCTGCGTGCGGACAGTGGTTGAGATAGGCGTGGACCCCGCCCGCGCTGCGCACCACGAGGCCGCGCAGCGGCCAGCGTCCGCCACCGATGGTGAAGGCGCGCGCGCTGCGGGCCTCAAGATCATCCACGCGGCAGATGACGCGCTCGAGGTCCAGCGGCTCGGCGGCGTGCGGCCCGCTCACGCGCCGGCCGTCGCGCGCTCGTGGTCGAGCGCCTCGATGCGGCGGCGGTTCCACCACACGATCAGAAGCCCGGGGAAGGCGAGCACGAAGCTCACGATGTAGTAGGTGTACCAGCCGCCGTGGTCGGCTACCCAGCCGGCCGGGTAGCCGAGCGTGTAGCGCGGCAGCAGCGCGAGTGCCGACAACAGCGCGTACTGGAAGGCGCTGTAGCGCACGTCGCACATCGCCATGATGAGGGCGACCAGGGCGATGTTGCCCATGGCGCCGGCCACGTGCTCGATGACCACGGCGGTCGCCATGACGGCGTAGCTTTTGCCGCTCACGGCGAGCAGGCAGTACATGAGGTTGCTCAAGGCCTGCAGCACCCCGAATGCCAGCATCGAGCGCAGCAGGCCCAGACGCACCATGAAGATGCCGCCGAGGATGGAGCCGCCGAGCGCGCTCAGGGTGAACAGCAGCTTCACGATCGCGCCGATCTCCGCCTTGGAGAAACCGACGTCCATCATGAAGGGGGTGAAGAGCTTGTTGGCGAAGGCGTCGCCGATCTTGAACAAGAGCACCACGCAGATGAGCGTCACGGCGCTCGGGGTGCTCAGTAGCTGCTTGAGCGGCTGCGTCACCGACTCGCGCAGCGAGCGCGGCTGGTACTGGTTGTGCGAGGACGGCGCGCACACCGTGGCCACGCAGAAGCACAGCATCACGCCCGCCAGCAGCAACAACGCGCTGCGCCAGCCGAAATACTGCGCCATCACCAGGGCCACCACCGATGCCGCATAGGCGAACACGCGGTAGCCGAGGTTGACCGCGGCGGCGGCCAGGCCGCGCTCGCTCGGGGTGGTGACGTCGGTGCGGTAGGCATCGAAGGCGATGTCCTGGGTCGCGGAGAAGAACACGATGGCCAGCGCACAGGCGACGAATGCGGGCAGCGAGACGGCCGGGTTCTGCAGCGCAAACAGCGCGATCGCCCCCGTGAGTGCCAGCTGCATCGCGAGGATCCAGCCGCGCCGGCGGCCGAGGAAGGGCAACGGATAGCGGTCGATGAGGGGCGCCCACAAGGGCTTCAGCAGGTATGGCAGCGCCACGTAGGAAATCGCGCCGATGGTCTCGTTGCTCGCGCCGACGTCCTTCAGCCACGCCTGCAGGGCGCTCTCGGTGATCTGGTTCGGAAACCCCGACGCCCCACCCAGGAGGAGGATCGCCAGCATCTTCGGCGTCGCCAGGAGCTGCAGCAGGCGCGGGCGCTCGTTCCCCGGCACCGCCCTCAAAGATCGTAGTCCATGGTGAGCGGGGCGTGATCCGAGAAGCGCTGGCGCGTGTAGATGGCCGCGCGGCGCGCCTTGCCGGCGAGGGCGCCGCTCACCACCTGATAGTCGATGCGCCAGCCGACGTTGTTGGCGCGCGCCCGGCCGCGATTGGACCACCAGGTATAGAGGTCAGGTCCGGGGCGCACCTCGCGGAAGGCATCCACGTAGCCGCGCCGCCCGAAGAGCTCATCCATCCAGGCGCGCTCCTCGGGCAGGAAGCCGGAGTTCTTCTGGTTGGATCTCCAGTTGCGCAGGTCGATCGGCCGGTGCGCGATGTTCCAGTCGCCGCTGATGATGTAGTGGCGGCGCCGGCGCCTGAGAGCCGCCAGGTGTGCCTCGAAGGCCGTGAGGAAGCGCACCTTGGAGGCCTGGCGGTGCGGCCCGGCGGAGCCTGAGGGCATGTAGAGCGACACCACGGCGAGCTTCCCCACCTGCGCCTCAAGGTAGCGCCCCTCGCGGTCGAACTCATCGACGCCGAAGCCGCGCAACACCCGGTCGGGCTTGGTGCGGCTGTAGAGCGCCACGCCGGCGTAGCCTTTCTGCTGGGCGTCGCTGAAGAAGGCGTGGTAGCCGGGCAGGTGAACGTCGTGCTCAAGAAGCTGATGCTCCTGGCTCTTGGTCTCCTGCAGGCACACGAAGTCTGCCGCCTGGCGGCGCAGCCAGCGGAACAGACCCTTGGCCGCGGCGGAACGGATGCCGCAGACGTTGACGGTAATGACGCGCATGGTGCAATGATATGACATGCGCGAATACCAGCTCACTTTCATCGACCTCGCGCTCAAGCGCGCCGCCCTGCGCTTTGGCAGCTTCACCCTGAAGTCCGGGCGCGAGAGTCCCTACTTCTTCAACGCCGGGCTGTTCAGCGACGGCGAAGCGGCGCACCTCATCGGGCACTGCTATGCCGCGGCGATCGTGCACTCGGGTCTTGAGTTCGACATGCTGTTCGGGCCCGCCTACAAGGGTATCCCGCTCGCCACCACCACCGCGGTCGCGCTCGCCGCGCAGCACGCTCGCAGTGTCAGCTACGCCTTCAACCGCAAGGAGGCCAAGGACCATGGCGAGGGCGGCCGTATCGTCGGCGCGGCGCTCAAGGGGCGCGTGCTCATCATCGATGATGTCATCACCGCCGGCACCGCGGTGCGCGAGTCGCTCGAGATCATCCGTGCGGCGGGGGCGACGCCGGTGGGCGTGGCACTGGCCCTGGACCGTCAGGAACGCGGCAGCGGGACGCTGACCGCAGTGCAGGAGGTCGAGCGGCACGAGGGCTTAAGGTGTGTGAGCATCGTCACACTCGCAGACCTGATCGAAGCGCTGTCGCAGGCAACCGACGGGCTCGCGCGCATTTCTGCCGAGCAGCTCACATCCCTCGAGGCCTACCGGCGCCGCTACGGCGTTCTTTGAGCTTGCCAGAGGCCACCGCTCCGCCGGAAACTACGCGCATGTTCTCCCGCACGCCGCGTCTTATCTGGCCCGTGCTCCTCGGCACGGCCCTGCTCGCCGCCGCCGCGCACGCCGCGCCCTCGAGCTCCTCCGGCAAGCAGGGGGGCATCGCCTACAAGTGGGTGGATGAGCAGGGCGTCGTGCATTACGGCGACAACATTCCGCCGCAGTACGCCCAGCAGGACCGCGCGGTCATGAACAGCCAGGGCGTGGAGGTCAGCCACATCGCCGCGGCGCTCACCGCCGAGCAGGCGAACGCCGAGGCACGCAAGAAAGCCGAGGCCCTCAAGCAGCGCCAGCACGACAGCTTCCTCGTAACGACCTATACCTCGGTGGCTGACATCGAGGCGCTGCGCGACGTGCGCCTGGATCAGCTGCAGGGCCAGCGCGCCGCCGCCGCGAGCTACGTCGAGAGCCTGCGCTCACGCCTGGGTGCATTGCAGGCGCGCGCCCTGACCTTCCAGCCCTACAGCAGCTCAGCCGGCGGGCGCCGCATGCCCGATGACCTGGCCGAGAACCTGGTGCGCACGGTGAGCGAGGTGCGCCAGCAGGATCAAGCGCTGGCGGCCAAGGGCGATGAGGAGAAAACGCTGCGGGCGCAGTTTGACGCCGACATCCAGCGCTATCGCGAGCTGCACACCATCCACGACCAGTAAGGTCCTAGGTGCGGCCGGAATGCCCGAAGCCGCCCTCGCCGCGAGGGCTGGCCGGGAACTCCTGCACCACCTCGAGCTGCACCTGCACCACCGGCACGATGATGAGCTGCGCGATGCGCTCGCCGGGATTCACCGTGAAGGGCTCGCGGCCGCGGTTCCAGCACGACACCATCAGCTGTCCCTGGTAGTCCGAGTCGATCAGTCCCACGAGATTGCCGAGCACGATCCCGTGGCGATGGCCGAGGCCTGAGCGCGGCAGGATGACCGCTGCAAGACCCGGATCCTCTACGTGAATGGCGAGCCCGGTCGGCAGGAGCTCGGCCTGGCCGGGCGCGAGCACCAGCGCAGCGTCGAGGCAGGCGCGCAGGTCGAGACCGGCGGAACCCTCGGTGGCGTAGGCGGGCAGCGGGAACTGCCCTCCCATGCGCGCATCGAGGATGCGCACCCTGAGCGTGCGCCGCGCGGCCCCAAGAACACTCAAGCGAGCGCCGAGCCGCGCTGGCGTGGCACTGCGCGCGCGGCCAGATCCTGCGCGATGAGCGCCACCAGGCCGCGGGCGAGGGTCAGCTTGCTCGCGCGCGCGAGCTCGTGACGCGCATTGCGCCCGAGCACGATCAGTTGGTTGTCCTCGCAGTCGAAGGCCTTATCGTGGCCCACTTCGTTGGCCGCGATCATGTCGAGGTTCTTCTTCATGAGCTTGGTGCGCGCGTTCTGCTCGACCGCTTCGGTCTCGGCGGCGAACCCGACCACGTAGGGCCGCTCGGCGTGTGCGGCCACGGTCGCGAGCACGTCGGTGGTGCGCTGCATGGCGAGCTCGAGCGTCTCGCTGCTCTTCTTGATCTTCTGCTCCGCGGCACGCACCGGCCGGTAGTCGGCGACCGCGGCGGTGGAGATGAAGACATCCGTACCGGGAAGCTCGCGCAGCACCGCGGCGAGCATGTCGGCGGCGCTCTCCACCTCCACGCGCGTGATACCGGCCGGGGTCGCGAGCGCCACCGGACCTGAGACCAGGATGACGGTGGCGCCGGCCTCGCGCGCGGCCTGGGCCACGGCGAAGCCCATCTTCCCCGAGGAGCGGTTGCTGATGAAGCGTACCGGGTCGATGCGCTCGCGCGTCGGACCTGCGGTGATCAGGACGCGCTTGCCGGCGAGCGCTCCGCCGCCGGGCAGCAGGGCGCCGACGCGCTCGGCGAGGTCGAGCGGTTCGAGCATGCGTCCGGGACCGCTCTCACCGCAGGCCTGGTCGCCTTCTCCCGGACCGAAGATGCCGATACCGCGGGCGGCGAGCAGCGCGACGTTGGCGCGCGTCGCCGCATTGCTCCACATCAGGTGGTTCATGGCGGGGGCGACGGCGAGCGGGGCACTCGTGGCCAGGCACAGGGTCGCGAGCAGGTCATCGGCCTGGCCGCTCGCGAGGCGGGCGAGGAAATCCGCGCTGGCCGGGGCGATGAGCACCGCGTCCGCCCAGCGGGCGAGCTCGATGTGCCCCATGGCCGCTTCCGCGGCCGGATCCCACAGGTCGCTGCGCACCGTACGGCCCGAGACCGCCTGGAAAGTGGCCGCCGTCACAAACTCGCGCGCGGCGGCGGTCATGACAACCTGGACCTCGGCGCCGCGCTCGCGCAGCCGCCGCACGAGATCCGGGCTCTTGTAGGCGGCGATGCCGCCGGTCACCCCGAGGAGGATGCGCTTGCCGTGCATGGGACCTTCGCTGGCGTTCCCGATGAAATCATTATCGCACCGCCCCAAGGGGCCGGCGCAAACCCAGCGCACACCCCGTTTCAGGACAAACCGCGCATTCCGGGGCGTTTGTGGCCCTGCACGCAAGGCCCGGTCGCTCCTTAGACTGCCTCTCCCCCTCCTTAGAACCACACGGTATGAGCATAAGGCAGTGGCCCGCCGCGGAGCGTCCGCGCGAGAAGCTCCTCACGCGCGGCGCCGACGCGCTTTCGGACGCGGAGCTCTTGGCGCTGCTCCTGGGCTCGGGCACGCGCGGCGGCTCGGCGGTGGAGCTCGCCCGCACGCTCCTCACCGACTTCGGCTCGCTGCGGCACCTCCTGAACGCCGAGGCGGCGCGCTGCCTGCGGACCTGCGGCGTGGGACCTGCGCGCTACGCGATCCTCAAAGCCGCCGTGGAGCTGTCGCGGCGCCACTTCCGCGAAGAGCTGCAGCTGGGGCCGGCGCTGGCGGCCCCCGAGGCCACCCGCACTTTTCTCCTCGCCCAGCTGCGGGACCGCCCTTACGAGGTGTTCTGCTGCCTCTACCTCGACAACCGCCACCGGCTGATCGCCTTCGAGGAGTTGTTCCGCGGCACCATCGACCGCGCCGGGGTGCATCCGCGCGAGGTGCTGCGCCAGACGCTTCTGCACAATGCCGCCGCCGTGATGTTCGCCCACAACCACCCATTATGTTGCACTGCAACTGTCACCACCGACCCCAGGGGTACCGGATCCCCGGCGAGGCGGGGTCGATGAATGCCTCGGAGCAGTTGCCCCTGGCGCTGCCAGAGCCTCCAGAACGTGGCCCGACCGCAGGTCGCGCGAGCCCCACGCCGGAGCCGCAGCAGGCTGAGCGCCTGTGGGTTCGCGGCTCGTTCAACGAACTCCGGACCGCCACCCCCGCGGAAGTCATCGCGGCCGCCCGGCGGGCGATGACGCGGCGTGTACGCCGGGGCATGGCAATGAATTCTCCGCACATCGTCCGGGAGTTCCTGACGATGAAGCTCGGAACCTTGGAGCATGAGACGTTCGCCGTGATGCTTCTGGATAGCCGCCACAGGCTCATTGACTACGTCGAACTCTTTCGGGGCACCATCGACAAGGCGAGCGTGCACCCTCGCGAGGTGGTGAAGCTCGCTCTCGCCCGCAATGCCGCCGCTCTGGTGCTGGCGCATCCCCATCCTTCCGGGGCCGCGGAGCCGAGCCAGGCGGATGAACTCATTACCCGACGGCTCAAAGAGGCGCTCGCGCTGGTCGACGTGCGGCTGCTCGACCACGTCATCGTCGCCGGCGGAGATGCCGTCTCATTTGCCGACCGAGGACTTCTCTAAGTATCGGTAGTGATTGGCGCCGCGCATCTGACGGTGCAAGGCTTTGATCGGCATTTTCCATTGGAGGAAGTCAACGACTGGCGGCTCCGCTTATCGGAGATACTTAAAGGCAAATGTTGTCGTTTCCTTACCGGCCGTTGCCGCCGGCACGCCCGCCACTTCCGTAGTAATTGTCACTGCCCGCGACCACCTCGCCCAATAAGGAGTCAGCGTGCGCGGCTCGGTGAGGAGTTCTAGTTCAAAGCGCGTATCGGCCATGTTAGCTCCCGGGTCATCGATGCTCTGGCCGAAGCCCTCAACGCCACGCTTGATGGCTGCCTTTACTGTGGCTGGATCTGCAGTCGCCGAAAATCGCAGCCTGACACAAGTCGCTTTGGCCTCGGTCGGCAAACACCTCTCATAGTTCGACACACTTGCTCGTCCATCCAATCGGTACGATTGATCCAGAACCGGTATGTAGACAGTCTGAGATTTGCTCTGCGGGACGCCAACGCGGAAGTCCGATCCCCCCCAATCTCCGACCAAAGCTTCCCACGTGCGATCAGCCTCAGACTGCAACACCTCGCGTGAGGTTGCCCGATCTATTACTTGTTCAACATTACTCGTCGAGGTTTTTCCCTTGAACTTTTCTCGGTACGCGGCTTGAACGCTCTTCTGTAGGTGATCGAAGTCAAAGAACTCCAGGAATCTACCGCGACTATCGATACGCCCGAACAGCACTAGTCCTTGGGCAATTGCTGCCATTTCCTGGTCGTTTGCTCTCTGCCCACCTATCGTGAGGTCGACGTCCGCAATCTCCGCTTCATATCCACCAGGCACTTTACGAACACGCAGTGCGTAATTCACCCGCAGTATCGGCTTCGGCTCAACCGCGGTCCCCATAACCTCCCAGCTCCTAACAGCTTCGACCTGAGCTTCTCGCACAGTCGGCCACGCGAAGCGCATTTCTATTGACGGTTCCTCGGCGCAAATGCTGGACACCACGAGGAGGGACGTGGCTAGGCAGGCCAACGACACGCGGTTGCAGGGGTTCAGAGAGCTTGTCATTGTTGGAAAGCAATAGGTGCGTCGGTTTTCAGTGTAGTGGCAGCTCGGGGGCAATCCAAGCCTGTCGATGATAACTACATCCAACCACCGCCTACCCTCGGCGAACGGCTTACTCTGCGATTCTTAGAGGCTCGGAATCCAGCCGCTTGCGAAACTCGGCGAGTTCCTGCTCTCGGCGGGCGAGGAGCGCCTGGGCCTCGCGGAACGCCGCGTAGTAGTGATCAACCAACGTGGCGAGCTTCTTAGTCTGCTGGCGCAAAACGATGAGTTCAGCCTGCTGAGCTTCAATGGTCGTAGGTGAACGGCCTCTTTGCCCAGGAACTGCCCGTCCCTGGTGTTCGCGCAACGCGCGCAGCATGTCCGGATGATATCGATACAGCGAGTTACGGGAGACGTTGGCCAGCTGGCATAGGGAGCTGACGGATAGGCGCTCAGGATGGCCTGACGCGCTCGCCGTGAGGGCCACAAGCGCCTGCCTGAGTCGCTCAGCGGACGACGGAGCTGCCACGACGTGTGGTCTCCTGAGCCGCGTCAATCGAGCGGACCATGGATAGCGCCTCCTTCAGGCGTTCGCGTGCGATCTTCAACGTCTGTGTGGGTAATGCCGGCTCATTGAGCAATGCCTCGCAGCGGCGGCCCCGCTCCAGCCAATAGCCACGATGCTGCGTCGAAACAGCGAAGTTCTTGCAACCCGAACACGTAGAGGGCTCCCGGCGCAGCGGGTTAGGACCGGTGGTGCTGCCAAGGCACGCGCTGTGCTCCTGGCGGTAGACACAAAAGCCCCAATCGCAAACCCCCAGCGTCAGCCCCGAATCGACGAGCATACGCGCGTAGCGCTTGAGGTCGTCCTTCATGCGTGCGCCCCGGAAACGCGGACGCCTGGCGAGGATCTCAGCTCCCGCGCGTCCACCGAGCTGCGGCGTGCTCAGCATGTGCTCCCAAGCGGATACGGACTGCTCAAGGATGCCCGCATCGATCTCGCGATTGAGTCGGTAATCGGTGCCCGAGTATCCCCAATCCGTGATGCCGCGTTCACGATGGCCTAGATGCTGGGCGAGTGCGAACAGCGCCGACCGGTCGCGCAGCGCCGCGAAGCGCGCGAAGGTCTTGCGGCCCTGATGGGTGGAAAGCCTCCAGGGTCTGCCTTCGTGCAGCGGCAAGTCAAACCAGCGGCTGCATCGAGTAAGAAATAGCCCCATCTCGCCGGTACTCATCACTCTCAGGGGGGCGGAGCTGCCGCGTTGCCACTCGCTCGCACCCAAGTAATGGCCGCGCGTTCGCAACCATAGCTCGTTGCGGCCCGAGCGCTCTCGATGCGGCGCCGAGAGCGCTTCGAGCACCGCAATGGCGTGCAGAGCCGGGGACGGGGCGATCCACTGGTGGCGCCGGCCGTGGTAAGCCGCTTCGCGTTTGAAGATCGCCCCCACGATCACGGCAAGCCCGGGATCGCCACCCGCATCCTCGGTCGCAAGCGGCCGCACGCAGCCGCTTCGAAACTGCAGAATCTCACTTGCCCGTGGTCCCACGAGGTACGAGATCACAACGAAGCAGACGGTGTAGAGCACATCCAGAAGTCGACCGAGATCGGCAGCAGATGCAATCGTGTGCGGCCCTTGGGGCGTCTGGAGCGTGATGTTCTGAAGCGCCCGAGCGGTTGCCTGACGCCAAACCTCCGCCGTATGACCGCGCCGCTGCACGGCATCGACGGTGGCGGCGTAAATCTCGCGTGCGCGCAGTAGGTCCAGGGCACAGCTCGAGAGAAACTCAATGGCACCGTGAATCAACGCCACGGCGATCGGTTCCGGGGTGTACGGCCAGCTGCGGCGGTCCGCATCGGTCACGCCGGCCGCGCCGGCGGTGCTGCATCCGGGAAAAGGCTCAATCGTCAGCCCATCGCCAATATCCGTCCGATACCGACGCAGATAAACCAGCAGGTCCAGGTACTTCTGCACGGTGGTCCGCTGCAGGGGGACCCCCTTCGGGTTCGTGCGCCGCTCGAGGGAGTGCTGGAAGCGCAGAAGTGCGCTGGCGTCGAGGTCTGCAAAGCGCAGGTACCCCTCTCCTTCCATCCACCGCAGCAGCTCGCGCAGGTAACTGAAGTAACCCGCGACCGTCGTGGCGCGCTGCGGCAGCCCCGTGCTCAGGCTGCGTGCGCGGATCAAAGCGATCAGCCTGCGCGCGTGCTCCAGCAATGGGGCGAAGGACGCATCGGTAAAGCACCGGCCGCTCGGTAAGCCGAAATCCCATCGGATCCGTACCGGGTGTTCGTGCTCGAGCGCGTTCGTGGGAGTGAAGACCCATACGGCGTCATGCCAGGCAGAGTCGCGCAGGAAGTGCTCGTGAAGGGTGCGCGAGCTCTCAGGCCGGGCAACGGCAGCGCTGGCTGTAGCCCTCTGGCCGGTCATCGCAACTCCGGCAGCGGAGGCAACGAGGCCCTGTGCAATGTCGCGTCGGCAAGCTCTTTGGTCGCGAAACGCGTCAGGACGTCCTCCTCGAGGACGTGGAGCAGCGGGGCGTAGACGATTTGCCAGCGCGCCGGATGGATCTGTTCTGCGGCGGCGCGCAGGTGATCGCGAGCCTGCAGGAGCCGCGCGAGCGAGGCAGGATCGGCTCTGATGATTGCGTTGGGACAAGTAAAGCAGCCGAGGAAGTTCCCGCAAAGCTCCCCCGGGCGCGTTCCGGGCGCGACGCCGGCCAGGGGATCCTTACAATCGAAGCCGAACATCGAAACCGCCGGTCGCCGCGGCGCGTCCGGGATCAATGAAGGAGACACCTGAGGCGTGGTGCTGACCGCGCGCGCTCCCTCGGATTGGGCGCGGCTGATATGACCGATGAAAGCGCGCTGCAGCACTGCGACGCGCATACGGTTCTGCGCCTCGACTTCCGGGGCTTCGACGTAACGGACTGTGGTGCCCACCTGTAGATGGTTCGCCACCGCCTTGACCTCAAGTAAATCCCCGGAGGCGCGATAGAAGGCGCTTAGGACACTGGGGCGAATCGAAGCGAGCGAGAAATGCGGCAACCCGTGTCGTGCGCGGAAATCGCCGCGGATGAGCGTCTTTGCGAGCGCCGTCGACAAGGCGTTGACACCGCGTGCACCTTTGAACAGAAGCAGCCGGTCACGAGCGCTAACCGTCGCATGCGGCCGCAGTCTGCGCGTCCACTCGATGATCTCTCGCACCAGCGCGGGCGGCTCAAACGCAGAAGTCGTGCGGAAGGAGCGTCGCTGCGGGGTGCCCGCCCGACGTTTTGTCCAAACGAGCGTCTGCCGGTCATCGAGCAGCGGGATCGGTTGCAGGCAATCGCAGGAGAGCTCGGCGATGGGCTGCGGGTTACCGGCCGTATGGATGAGGATCGCGAGGTAGTAAGGCAGAAGCGACTCCGCCCGCGGATAGAGATGCGGTTCAACCTGCCTGATGCCCCCGTGGCGGGATAGTCCACAGACCACTGGATGGTGCCCCGTCCCTGAAAGGACTTTGCGCGGCGGTACGATCCCGCCGTAGCGTTCATCTATCGCCCCGAGCAGTGCGCCGAGAGAGCCGGCGGGATCGGTGCTTCCAGACTCTGCGCGCCCGCACTCGCCGCGCTCTCGCAAGGCACGCAACGCCGTGATGTCGCGCTCGCAGGCTTTGAGAATCTCACGCAAGTCCCGGGCGGGCAGCCGCTGAACCCGTCCACTATCGCGGTTGCGCCAAGGGAACGGGTTGAACGGGAAGTGCAGCTCCCCGAGTGTCCCCGGCCGGCAACGTGCCAGCCACTGGAGCAGGCTGCGAAGAGTCAGATATGGACCCGCACGGCTCGACTTGCTCCAGGACTCGCCGTTCGCGCGACACTGAAGGTTGAGCCACTCGATAAAGTGCACGAGAAGATCATGATGAACATCGGACAGGCTCTGGAGCGATCCCGACTCGACGGCAAATCGCACGAAAACCCTGACGTGCTGCCATAGCACCTGGATCTGCTGCACCGAGCGCACGCCGAGGTGGTTCCAGAAGGCATCCGCGAGCGCCAGTCGGACATCCGCCGGCAGCGGCAAGGCCGAGAAGTCGATGACGGTGCGACGCACGCGTCGCGGCGCATCGATGCGAACAGGGATCTTTGTCGCGCCCCCTGTCTCCCGGGGCAACACCCGACTCATCCGCTCCCGGCGTACGGCCATCAGCGTTGCGCCCCCGGGATCAGCGAATCGAGCACCTCCCCGAGGGCGCAGGTGTCGACCGCAATCGCACGCAGGTACCGATCGGTCGTCTCGATGTGCTCGTGTCCCATCAGCACTTTCACGATCAGGAGCGCGTTGATCGCCGCGCCCTCTCTGGCAAGGCGCTCGAGTCGGGCGAGCATCATGCAGGCGAACGTGGCGCGCAGCAGGTGCGTGGTCGCCTTCAGGCCGCAGCCAAAGGCTGTACGGTGGATCACCTGCTGGTAGCGGTTCTTGCTGACCGGAGTCCCGCGGCTGCCGATGAATAGCGCGGCGGCCTCCGCGTTGCTTCGTCTTCGCGCCGAGCGCGCAACCCACGCGCGGCGGTGGGTGGAGAGGTAACCCGCCGTCTCCTCCAGGAGGCTCGCGGAGGCGATCACGTAGCCGGCCTTGCGGCCCTTGCGGACGAGGTCGATGACCCGATGCGCAAGCTCAGGGGTTGCGGGCTGTGCCCTAGTCGCCTTGCGGACGTCCTCGACTGAGAGGCGCAGAAGCTCGCTTACCCGCAAGCCGGTGTACAGCTGCCAGCGAGCCATCAGGTCATACGGTGGCACGAGTGCTGCGAGGAGTTCGCGCGCCTGCGCCATCGAAAGGGGTCGGGGGAGGCTTGCAAACTGCCGCAGCGCAAAGACACTGGCGTCGGCGTCCTTCCCGGCCGCACGCTGAGGACGGGTGCGGCGGCCGACAGCGAAGTCGTTCGAGCGGCCGATCAGGGGCGAGGCCCGAAGCCAGCCGCTGCGCACGGCCCACTCGTAGAAGCGCAGCACCCCGCGTACGCGGTGGTTGATCGTGCGGACGCTGTAAGGGCGCTGAGTGTGCGCGCTCGCCTCCTTGAGCATCCGGTTGCGATAGGCGACGAGATCCGCCGCGTCCGCTTCACTCCAGGCGATCCGGTTCTGCTCGAGGGTCTCGAACCAGTCGTAGAGGATCTCGGCGTAAGTCCGCACGGTATCTACCGTGTGGGCCCGTTGTACTTCGTGTTCGTGCAGGAACGCGACAGCAGGCTCGATGAGCTCAAGATCCGCGCTGAAGAGCAGCGGGAATCCGACAGGCCGCGGCTCGCGCAGAGGGGTCATCGCCGCCATCGTGGCCGCCCCGCACAGCCGTTCCGGGACCTCAGCCGGCTCCGGCAGCGCAGACTTAAGGATGATCCGGACCATGAAGGCCTGCCGGGGCGGTCAGATGCTTCACTGCGTCGACGAACGGGAGCCCGAGCAGGTGCATTGCAAGGTCGATGGCACCAGCCCCACCCTTGCGAGCCCGGGTGTCGTACCACCTGGGACCGGTGGTGAGGATCTCGAAGTCACCGCGCGTCGTACGCGCGTGCCAGCGGCGGCTACGCGCGTCCTTGAGCGGAATGAAGGTCCGGTCTGGCTTAAGATCAAGCGCCAGACGCCTAAGCGCCACCTCGCTCGGCAGGTCACGCAAGCGCGCCAAAGTCGAGGAACTGAACGATCGACGCACCGTAGGCCGCCCATCTGTGCCGAACCCTCCCCAGACCCCTCCCGGGCTACTCGCCTCTGACAGAGGCTGGGGCTACTTGAGTGTGCGGAACTTTAGGGCCGGTGCCGAGGGGGAATAAACGGTGGTTACATCCAGAAACGCAACCTAACACCCATCCGGGGTCCTCGAGCCGAGCCAGGCGGATGAAATCATCACGCGGCGTCTCAGGGAGGCGCTCGGCCTCATCGACGTGCGCGTGCTCGATCACTTCATCATCGGCGACGGCCAGTGTTTCTCGTTCTGCGAGCACGGCCTGCTCTGAAGCGCTGCCCGCTCCCCCGGGGTGCGTGCCCGCGCGCGGCGGGCTACTCTATAGAATGCAGGGCGGTGCGGCCTCCCGGTTGAGATCCAGCCCCGGGGCTGGTATAAAGCCCGGCCCGGGAAATCGAGGGGACGCATCCCCTTGACCCTAAGTCACTGAAATCTCTCAAGGTTGTTCGTATGTCCCGCGTCTGCGAGATCACCGGCAAGAAGCCGGCCGTCGGTAACCGTGTCTCTCACGCCAACAACAAGAAGCGTCGCCGCTTCCTGCCGAACCTGCATACGCAGCGGTTCTGGGTGGAGACCGAGAAGCGCTGGGTCACCCTGCGCCTGAGCGCCAACGGCATGCGTACCGTGGAGAAGAAGGGCATCGAGAAGGTCGTCGAGGAACTGCGCGCCAAGGGCCGCAGGATCTGAAGGCGAACCCTTAAGGAGCCGCCATGCGCGAGAAGATCAAGCTGTTGTCCTCGGCCGGTACCGGCCACTTCTATGTGACTACCAAGAACAAGCGCCTGCACCCGGACAAGCTGGAAGTGCGCAAGTTCGACCCCAAGGCGCGCAAGCACGTCGCCTACAAAGAGTCGAAGATCAAGTAACCGCCCCTTCGCGCTTAAGGCCCCTTAAGCCGCGCGTGCCTGAACTTCCGGAAGTCGAGACCACGCGGCGCGGACTCAGCCCCCACGCCCGCAAGCGACGCATCGTCGCCCTGCACGTTTATGAACCGCGGCTGCGCTGGCCGGTGGCGCGCGAACTGCCCGAAGTGCTCGCCGGGCGCCGCATCGAGCGCGTCGGCCGGCGCGCGAAGTACCTGCTGCTCTCGCTCGAGTCCGGGACGCTGCTCCTGCACCTCGGGATGTCGGGGAACCTGCGCGCGGTTCCTGCCGCTACCCCGCGCCTGAAGCACGATCATTTCGACCTCGTGCTCGATTCAGGCCTGGCGCTGCGCTTCAACGACCCGCGCCGCTTTGGCAGCCTCATCTACACCGCGGGCGATCCACGCGAGCACGCACTCCTGAAGGACCTCGCGCCTGAGCCCTTCGCCCGTGCTTTCGATGCTGAGTACCTGTGGCGCATCAGCCGCGGACGACGGGCTTCCCTCAAGCAGTTCCTCATGAACAGCCACCTGGTGGTCGGGGTCGGCAACATCTACGCCAGTGAAGCACTGTTTCGTGCGCGTCTGAAGCCGCAGCGCCGCGCCGCCTCCCTGACGCGCGCCGAGGCGGCGCGCCTGGTGCGCGCGGTGCGCACGGTCCTCAAGCTTGCGATCCGCGCCGGCGGCACGACGCTGCGCGACTACCTCGGGGCGGACGGGGCACCCGGCTACTTCCGCCAGCGCCTCTACGTCTACGAGCGCAAGGGTAAGCCCTGCCGGCGCTGCGGCACGGCGGTGAAGGCGCTCACGCAGGGCCAGCGCTCCACTTACTATTGCCCGAGCTGCCAGAAGTAGCAGCCTCCATCCTTCGCGGGAGCCACAAAGGCGTGAGCAGGCACATCCAGCGGCATCTGTCCGGTACCGATCCGGTGCTGGCGCGCGTCATCGAGGCCATCGGTGCGTACACGCCGGAGGCGCGCGAGGAGGTTCACCCCTTCCAGGCGCTCGCCCACGCCATCGCCCACCAGCAGCTGAACGGCACCGCGGCCAACACCATCCTGCGGCGCCTGTGTGCCGCGTGCGATGAAGGCCCCTTCCCGTCCCCGCAATGGGTGCTCGACGCGCCGGTTTCGCAGCTGCGGGCCGCGGGCTTCTCGTTCGCCAAGGTCGCAGCGCTGAAGGACCTGGCGCAGAAGACCTTGGCGAGCGTCGTCCCCGGCCACGACGTGCTCGCCGAGCTCGGTGATGAGGAAATCATCACGCGCCTCACGCAGGTGCGCGGCATCGGCCGCTGGACCGTGGAGATGCTGCTCATGTTCCGCCTCGGGCGCCCGGACGTGCTGCCGGTGGATGACTTTGGCGTGCGTGCCGGATTTCGCGCCGCCTACGGCCTGCGCGAGCTGCCGCATCCGAAGGCGCTGGCCCTGTACGGCGAGCGCTGGAAACCGCACCGCAGCGCCGCCGCCTGGTATCTGTGGCGGGCGCTGGAGTTTCACCGCGCCGGCACCCTGCCCGCGCCGCCCGTGCGCATCCGCCTGCCGCGGGTGAAGAAGCAGCGCCGCCGCCCGAAGCGCGCGGCCGCCTCGAAAAAGAAGGCCGTGAAAAAGACCCCGAGGAGGAACGCCGCGGCCGGGCGCCCCGCGCGGATTCAGGCGCGGCAGCGCACCAAGCGTCCAGCGCGACGCGCACCCAGGTGATGCGCGGTGGCGGCCCCGGGGCCGCCGGCCGTCACTCGCCTGAGCCGGCCGTGCGATGCGAATACAGCGGATTGCGCTTGAAGGCTAACGCGGGCTTCTCGATGAACACCCAGGATGCGTAGCCGAGCGCGAGGCTCGCGCCGAGCGCGACCCCTTCGGCCACCCGGCCCGCGAGGATCCCGGTCAGCAGCAGCACGTTGATGACCGGCGCGTTGTAGATGTAGAGCCCGTAGGACACATCGTTACGGCGCAATAGTCGCTGGGCGAGCGTCGGCGCCGAGAAAGCTGCCGCGAAGGTGACGAGCGCCAGCCCGGCGAACAGCACCGGATGGGGCGCATCCTTCAAGGACCACTGCCAGTGGCGGGCCGCAAACACCGCGAGCGCGCAGTAAGCGATGAACACATACACGAACCTGCCCGCAAGCAGGCTCTTAAGCCACGCGGAATTGCGCTGAAACAGCACCCCCACGAGGAACATGTAGAACCAGGGCACGAACAGGGCTGCGGGAATCTGCGGCCCGAGGGCGCCGCCGAAACCCGGGTCAGTCCCCGGCCACACCTGCCTCAAGAGCAGAAAGACCGCGATCAGGCCGCCCAGAATCAGGTTCGAGCGTCGGCGCGGCAGGCGCGCGAGCCCGAGCCACAGGTACAAGAGCGGCACCAGCACGTAAAACTGCAGTTCCACCGTGATGGTCCAGGCACTGCCGTTCAGAGCCCATATCGGCGGCCGGGAGATGAAGGGGGGATTGTAGAACTGCCCCAGCGTCAGTTGCGCCAGCACCCAGGCGCTGAACTGCCCATGCGGCACCTCCTGGCCAGCGAAGAACCCGCACAGCCAGGTCGCCGTAAGCGATAGCACGAAACAGACGATCAGGGCGGGATAGATGCGCAGCACGCGGTTCCACGCATACTCGCGCAGGTTCGAATTCCTCTCGAAGGACTTGCTGATCAGGAAGCCGCTGGTGAAAAAGAAGATTGGTACCCCGGGGAACAGGGCCATGAACGAGCTCAGGGGCCGGTCGCTTTCGAGGGTGCGGAAGTGCCAGGCACAGTGTATGTAGGCCACCTGCAGCGCAGCGGCGAGCCGGATCAGGTCGAAGTTGTTGACATGCAGCGCAGGCGCGCTCGCAGCGCCCCTGGTGGCCGGCGCGCTCACCTGCGCAACCTGCGATAACCCGCGCGTGCCCACGCGGGAACCAGCGACCTGCCAAAGGCACCCCAGGCGCGCCACCAGCGCCAGTCGCGTGCTGCTGCGTAGCGTGCCCGCCAAAGACACCGCAAAGCGTCGCCCTGCCGTCCGCGGGCTGCATAGGCGCGGGCAAGGTCGGCGTAGTTGCCCTCCTGCTCGCGGCGCAGCAGCGCTTTCATCCCCAGCCGTTCTGCCTGCGGCCCTACCTTGCGCAGCAGCGCAGCCCTGCCCTCCAGCATGCCGACGCGATTGTCCGAGTAGTGCTCGGCGTGGCTGCGCGTGTGCACGAGCGCTTCGCTGACGACGCTGACCTCACTATGCAGGCTCAGGCGCAGATACAAGTCGAAGTCCTCAAAGTACGGCAGCCCTTCATCGAAGAGGTCGATCTCATGGAGCAACGTGCGTTCGGCCATCACGCCCGACATCGATATGTCCGCAGCCAGACACAGCAGCGCTCCAAAGATCGCCCCGTCCGGAGTCGGGCGCCGCGGCTCGCCCAGCATCAGCGTGCCGTCCTCGTGGATGCGGTCCATGGCGACGTAGCTCCAGCGGCGCAGCGGGCGCAACCGATGCACGGCCACTTGCAGCTCGAGCTTGTTCGGCGACCATACATCATCAGAATCCAGGAACGCCGCGTAGGTGCCGCGCGCGATTCGCAGCGCGGCGTTGCGCGCAACGCTCGGACTGCCCGAGTGAGGCAGCCGCAGTACGGTCACCCGCGGCAGGCGCTCGAGCTGCCCGAGGTAGGCCGCGGTCGGCGCGTCCGAGCCGTCATCGGCGACGATGAGATCCCAGTCCTCGAAGCTCTGCGCCCGTACCGAGTCCACTGCGTGACGCAGGTACTGCAGGCGGTTGTAGCACGGCAGAATGATGGAGACCGTGGCCGGCACGCTGGCGGTCACGAACGCGCGCCCGAATGCGCAGCACACCTGCACAACACCAGGCGGCCAATGGCAGCGGGGTTGCCAACGAGTCTGCGCGAGGGTGCTGCAGCAGGCGCCATCCTGCCTCCCCGCGTGCCCTCAGGATGAGGCGAGCGATGCGCGCACGCAGGCGCTGCGCAGCAGTGGCTGATCGGGCTGCGGCAGCAGGTTCGCCTCGACCGGCACCCGGGCGCCCTGCGGGCCGGATCGCTCCTCAGGCGCTGTGGCGCGCATGCGTTCAGCCGCGACGCTGCTTCTTCAGTTCCGCCTCCACGATCGGGTGCACGAACTGACTCACGTCCCCGCCCAGGACCGCGATCTCGCGTACCAGGGTGGAGGAGATGAAGGTGAACTGTTCCTGGGGGGTGAGGAACACCGTCTCGAAGTCGCGGTCGAGGTGCCGCGACATGTTGGCGAGCCGGAACTCGAACTCGAAGTCCGACACCGCGCGCAGGCCGCGCACGATCACCGCCCCCTGCTGCTGGCGCGCGAAGTCCACGGTCAGGCCCGCGTAGCCCTGCACCGTGACGTTGCTGAGTTCGCTCAAGACCGCGCGCGCCATCTGCACGCGCTTCTCGAGGGGGAACATGGGCGTCTTGTTGGGGTTGGCGGCGATGGCGACGATCACGGCATCGAAAATGCCGGCCGCGCGGCGCACCAGGTCCTGGTGCCCGTTGGTGATGGGGTCGAACGTCCCCGGGTAGACGGCGTTGCGTTTCATGCCCAGTCAGTCGGCCTTCAGGTACTCGTACAGATGATAACCGACCTCGCCGGCCCGCTTGGATTTTAGGGCGGTGAGGGTCGCAGGCAGCTGCGGCGTCCCACCGCTGGCGGCGCATTCGACATAGACCCGCGCCCGCTCGTTCAGCCAGCCGCGGGCGGTGAGCAGTTCCGCGGCGGCGCCGATGAGGTTCGAGGCAAAGGGCGGATCGAGGAATACGATGTCGCAGGCGCTGCCGCTACCGCGCAGGAAGGCGAGCGCATCCTGGCACTCGACCCGGGCGCCCGCCGCGCCCCACTCGGCAAGACGGGCGGTAAGCTCGCGCGCGGCGCGCGGGTCGTGCTCGATGAAGCTGACGGAAGCGGCGCCCCGCGACAGGGCCTCGAGTCCGAGGGCACCACTGCCGGCGAACAGATCGAGGCAGCGCGCCCCGGCGACGCGGCCGCCGAGCCAGTTGAACAGGGTCTCACGCACGCGGTCAGGCGTCGGGCGGATGTCCGGGCCATCGGGGAAACGCAGCTTGCGGCCGCGCCAGGTGCCCCCGATGATGCGCAGCACCCGCGAGGCGCTCGCGCGCCGCGGTGTGCTGACCGCACGCTTGCCCGACTTGCCGGCCGGCCGCAACTGCCTCCCCCTCGGGCGCCTGTGAGCGCCGCTGTGCCTGGGATGTAAGCCTACCCCAGGGCGCGTCCGCTCCCGCGCTCATCCCGCGGAAGCGACCGCCCGGTGCCGGCGGCCCGCTACAATGCCCGCCCTATGTTCCGACGTGTCCCCGAAGCTTCCCCCGCCGATGAGCGCCCGGGTTTCCTCAAGCGCCTGCGCAGCCGGCTGAACCGCGGCAACTCCTGGCTCACTTACGATCTTGCGAACCTGGTGCGCGGGCGGCGTATCGATGCCTCGATCCTCGAGGAGCTCGAGACCCGCCTCATCAGCGCCGACGTCGGGGTCGAGGCCACCGAGCGGATCCTGGAGGACTTACGCAGGCGCGTGGCGCGCCAGGAGCTCGCCGACGTCGAGGCTCTCATCGCAGCGCTGCGGCAGAGCATCGCGGACATCCTCAGACCCTGTGCGCGCCCGCTCGTCATCGATGCCGCCCAGCGTCCGTTCGTGATCCTGGTGGTCGGGGTGAACGGCTCGGGCAAGACCACCACCATCGGCAAACTGGCGCGCCGCTGCGCCGATGAGGGCAGAAGCGTGCTGCTGGCCGCGGGCGACACCTTCCGGGCCGCGGCGATCGAGCAGCTGAAGGTGTGGGCGGAACGCTCCGGCGCCGCCTTCGCGGCCCAGGCCACGGGCGCAGACCCGGGGGCGGTGGTGTTCGATGCCCTGCAGGCGGCGCGTGCGCGCGGCAGCGACGTGATGCTGGCCGACACGGCCGGGCGCCTGCACAGCCAGTCACACCTGATGGAGGAGCTGAAGAAGGTGAAACGGGTGCTGCAGCGGGTCGATCCTTCCGCACCGCACGAGGTGCTGCTGGTGCTGGATGCCAACCAGGGCCAGAACGCGCTCGCCCAGGCGCGCCAGTTCGGCGCGGCGGTCGGGGTGACGGGTCTGGTGCTCACCAAGCTCGACGGCACCGCCAGGGGCGGCATCGTCATCGCCATCGCGCAGCAGCTGCAGATCCCGATCCGCTACATCGGGGTGGGCGAGGCGAGCGAGGATTTCGGCGAGTTCGACGCGGATGCCTTCGCCGCAGCGCTCGTCGAGGGTCCGGTGGGCACGGCGGCGGCGGCGAGCGCGTGATCAGCTTCGACCGGGTGAGCAAGCGCTACGCCAACGGCCGCGAGGCCTTGAGCAACGTCAGCTTCAACATCCACACCGGCGAGATGGTGTTCCTCACCGGGCGCTCCGGCGCCGGCAAGAGCACGGTGCTCAAGCTGATCGCGCTCCTGGAGCGGCCGACGCGCGGTGCGGTGGTCGTCAACACCAAGAACACTCAGGCGCTGCGCGCACGTCACATCCCCGCCTTCCGCCGCGGCATCGGTGTCGTGTTCCAGGATCACAAACTCCTCGCCGACCGCCCGGTGTTCGACAACGTCGCCCTGCCGCTCGCGGTGGCGGGGGCGCCGCTGAAGGAGATCGACAAGCGCGTGCGCGCCGCCCTCGACCAGGTCGGGCTGCTCGGCAAGGAACGCCTACTGCCGCAGGAGCTGTCGGTCGGCGAGCAGCAGCGCGTCGGCATTGCGCGCGCGGTGGTGAGCAAGCCCCCGCTGCTGATCGCGGACGAGCCGACCGGCAACCTCGACCCGGACCTGTCGCTGGAAGTCATGCGCCTGTTCCGGCGCTTCCAGGACGTCGGCGTCACGGTCATCGTCGCCACCCATGACATGCACATCGTGCGCGAGTTCGGCGAGCGGGTGATCACGCTCGAGAACGGCATGCTGCAGGGGGACCCGCCGGTTGACCCGCTGCCCTCGCTGGTGGCGACGCGATGAGCCTCGGCGTCAGCGGCGGCCGGCACCTGCAGGCGCTCTTCGGCTCGCTCGGACGCCTGGCGCGTGCCCCGTTTGCCACCTTCCTGACGCTGCTGGTGATCGCGCTGGCGCTGGCGCTGCCGGCGGCCCTGAAGCTCTTCGTCACCAATGCGCAGGCGGCGACCGGCAACTTCGCGAGCGCCGTGGACCTGTCGGTCTACCTCAAGACCGAAGTGCCGCTCGCCAAGGCGCAGCAGCTGACGCAGGCGGCACAGCAGCGCCCCGACGTCGCCTCGGTCACCCTGATCCCGGCGGACAAGGGGCTCGAGGACTTCCGCACCTACTCAGGCTTCGGGGATGCGCTGGCGGCACTGAAGGAGAACCCGCTGCCCCACGTGCTGCACGTGCGCCCCAAGGCGCAGGCGAGCTCGGCCGCCGCGCTCGAGGCGCTGCGCAACTACTTCACCGCCTGGCCGGAGGTTGACCTGGTGCAGGTCGACTCCGAATGGGTGATGCGCTTCAACGCGATCCTGGAGGTATTGCAGCGGGTGCTCGTGATAGCGGTCGTGCTGTTCGGTATCGGCGTGCTCGCGGTCATCGGCAACACCATCCGGCTGGAGATCCAGGGGCGGCGTGCGGAGATCGAGGTGACCAAGCTCGTCGGCGGCTCGAACGCCTTCGTGCGCCGGCCGTTTCTCTACACGGGCATGCTCTACGGGCTCGGCGGGGCGCTGCTCGCCTGGGGGATCCTGGCAATGATCGTGCTGCTGCTGCGCGACTCCGTGGCAACGCTGGCGCGTCTTTACGGCAGCCGTTACATGCTCGAGGGGCTGGCGCTCACGGACGTCGGCGCGCTGCTCGGCGCCGGGGTGGTGCTCGGGTGGCTGGGCGCCTGGATCTCCGCCGCGCGCCACCTGCAGCGCATCGAACCGCGCGCCTAGAGCGCCGGCGGACTTTCAGGTCGTCGCGGGCAGCGGACCGCCCTTGGCCACCAGGGTCGACTCCATCCACTTGCGGATACGGGCCGCGTCGGCCACGCGCGTGCGCTTGCCGAAGGAGTTGAGGAGCACGATCACGACGGTGCGGTCCTCGATTACCGTCTGCATGACGAGGCAGCGGCCGGCCTCGGAGATGTAGCCGGTCTTCTGCACCACGATGTTCCAGTCCGCCTTGTTCACGAGCGAGTCCGTGGTGCGGAACTGCACCATGCGGCGGCCGATCTGCACCACGTAGTCGCTGTCGGTGGAGTACTCGCGGATGGCGGCCACTTTGGCGGCGGCCATCACGAGCTTGGCGAGGTCCTCGGGGCTGGCGACGTTCTCATCCGAGAGCCCGGTGGGCTCAACGAAGTGGGCGCTGGTCATGCCCAGGGCGCGCGCCTTGGCATTCATGGCGATGACACAGGCGGCGACCCCGCCCGGGAAGTTGCGCCCGAGGGCGTGCGCGGCGCGGTTCTCAGAGGCCATGAGGGCGAGGTGCATCAGGTCACCGCGCGTCAGCTGGGTCCCCGGGGTGAGCCGCGAGGCAGACCCCTTGCCCAAGCTGCGGTCGTCATCGCTCACCGTGAGCATCTCATCGAGCGGCTGTGCCGCCTCCATGACCACCAGCGAGGTCATGAGCTTGGTGATCGAGGCGATCGGCATCGCGACGTCGGAGTGGCGCGAGTAGAGCACCGCGGAGTGGGTGGTATCGAGCACCAGGGCGGCGCTCGAGCGCAGCACGGGCGCCGCCTGCGAGGCGCGGTTGGCGTACTTGAGGTGCGTCGGCACTGTGGTGCCGGGGCCTTGCGCGCGCGACACCGTGGTGCCGAGCATCAGGCAGCACGCTGCCGTCATTCCTAACCAGCGACCGTGATTCATCGACCCCCGCGCCTCGACGTTACCTCTTGGATGAGTCTATCAGAGCAGGTCTTATGTCACGCATACGTGACGTACTTTTAAGTTTTCATCCGTGTTGGTGCGCGAAGTAGCTGTAAATGCGCTGTTTGCACGCGCTCACGGTCATAACTCGAAACTCACGTGACGCAGTCGACAGCAGGCTGGCCCGCCAAGGGGCGCCCTCAGTGCGGCCACAACCACCCGAAGGTGCCCGCGGTCAGGCCCGCGTAGATCAGCCCGTCGAAGCAGCTCTTGAGCGTCACGACCCAGGAGCGCCGCAGCCAGATCGAGTTCTGGATGAGCGCCAGCGAGTAGCCCATGAAGGCGACGGTCACCACGACCTTGAAGACCCTGGGGTAGGCAGTGCCGAAGGGCAGCAGGCGCGAGGCGAGGAGCGCGCAGAAGGTGCACACCACGAGCAGGTACACGAACCACAGGACGAGTGGGCGCCCCATCACCACCGGTCCGTTGGGGAGGATCGTCAGGAGCGCGACGGGTCCCTGCTTGAGCTTCCCCTGATACTCCGGCGCCTTCATCTGCTTCTGCTCGGTCCAGGGGAGAAAGTAGTCCCCCGGGGGAATCGCGAGCGGCCGCAACGCCTCTGCCACTTCGGCCTCGTGCGGTAGTCCCTGGTAATCGCTCCGATGCCACAGCGGCAGCATGTGGATGACGGAGCTCGCGACAAAGACGATGACGGCTGCAAGGATGATGGGCAGCCACAGTGCACTCAGGCTGATCATAAAGGCCTCCCCTGATGATTCTTGTTCGTACCGCGCGGGAGCGCCCCGGTGCGGGGCGCCGCCGCGACTTTACGCCCAAAGGCCTGCCGGGCGGGATACCCGCAGGCGGGCACTTCCCGTGCGTCGCGTGGTCCAATTCCCCGACCCCCGTGAATCACCGCCGCGCTGCCAGCCTCACGGCCACGCTCAAGCTCTTCGGCCGTGGCACCCCCAATGGCACCCGGCGCCCCCTCCTTAGGAGGGATTCGGGACCCCCAGGATGAGCGCAAGCTCTTGTTTGAAAAGACCCTTGATAGGGACTGGCCAGGGAACTTTCCAGTCCCTTTAGCACTCTAAGTGGGTGACTGCTAGAATGCCGTTCCAACACCCAGGAGATCCAATGACTGCAGCTACCGCACTGGTGGCCCGCATGGGCGACCACGCTTTAGCCGGTCCGCTGGGTAGTCTTGATGCCTACCTCGAGCGGGTCAGCCGCATTCCCGTACTGTTGCGTGAGGAAGAGCGCAAGCTCGCCGAGCGCTTCCGCAATGAAGAAGACCTGGCCGCTGCGCGCCAGCTGGTCCTCTCGCACCTGCGATTCGTGGTGCACATCGCGCGCGGCTACAGCGGCTACGGATTGCCCATCGGCGATCTGGTGCAGGAAGGCAATGTCGGCCTGATGAAGGCGGTCAAGCGCTTTGACCCCTCCCTCAACGTGCGCCTGGTGTCCTTTGCGGTCCACTGGATCCGTGCCGAGATCCACGAGTACGTGCTGCGCAACTGGCGCCTGGTGAAGATCGCCACGACCAAGGCGCAGCGCAAGCTGTTCTTCAACCTGCGCCGCATGAAGAAGAACCTCACCTGGCTCTCCGCCGAGGAGACCGCCGCGGTCGCACGCGAGCTGGGCGTGACCGAGAGCGAAGTGACCGAGATGGAGAAGCGTCTCGCCGCGCGCGACATGTCCTTCGATCCGACGCCCGAGTCAGACGAGGAAGAGGTGTACAGCCCGGCCGCCTACCTGCCCTCACCGGATGCCGATCCGGCGCTGCAGGTCGAGGAAGCCGAGAGCGAGGAAGACGAGTCGGATCGCCTGCGCGGTGCGATGGATCGCCTCGATGAGCGCAGCCGCGACATCGTGCAGCGCCGCTGGATGGTCGACGACAAGGCCACGCTCCACGAGCTCGCCGACAAGTACGGTGTCTCGGCTGAGCGCATCCGCCAGATCGAGTCGAGCGCCTTAGGGAAGCTGCGCGGCCTGATGGCGGCCGCCTAAGTCCGATAAAGCCCCCTGCGGGCGCCGGGATTGCCCGGCGCCCGCACCTCAGGGTAGCGTTACTGCCCCATGCGCACCGTGAGCGACTGGCTGGGCGAGTACTCCGCCAGCCACCAGAACCCGACCAACAAGCTCCTGCACTGGGTGTGCGTGCCGCCCATCGTGCTCGCGGTGATGGGGCTGCTGTGGAGCATCCCGGTGCCGCAGAGCTTCGCGGGCCTCTCGCCCTGGGTCAACTGGGCCACGCTAGCCGCCGCGGCCGCCCTCGTTTACTACCTTGCGCTCTCCTGGCGCCTCGCCGCCGGAGTGCTCGTGGCATTTGCCGCGCTGCTGGTGCTCACGCGCGCGCTCAGCGCATTGCCCTGGCCCTTGTGGCTGACCTCGCTCGTGATCTTTGTCGTGGCGTGGGTCGGGCAGTTCATCGGTCACGCCATCGAGGGACGCCGCCCCTCCTTCTTCAAGGACTTGCAGTTCCTGCTCATCGGGCCGCTATGGCTCTTGGCTGCCGTTTACCGGCGCCTGAGCGTGTCCTACTAGCCTGGTGCCGCAGTTCTCAGCACGCGGACCGCAGTGGCGCTGTGGCTGCGCGCGCTTGATGAACCTTCCGCACGCCACTGCGGTCGTGACGGCTGAGATTCGTGCGACCGGGTGCGGCTCACCGGACATTCAAGAAGGCCACGCGCTCTTCCATAGATCCTGTCCACCGGGCTAAGCTCAGCCGCCATCGATTTGCGATCGATCTGGGACCGTAACTTTCGTGTCCTCGAGCTCCCCAACACTCCGCAGGAAGCAGGCGGTTGTCAGCCTTTGCCGCCACCAGGTTCTGCCTAGGCGCCCGTCTCTGCCGCCCGGCGCACAGCAGCCGCGACCGCCTCGTGCAGGAATTTCTCCAGCGGGTCCGGAACCAGCTCGTCCCCGCGCGCCATGCTGGCGATGGTATCGGCGGCCGCCATCAGCATTGCATCCGAGAAACGCCGCGCGTTGGCCTCGAGCGCGCCTTTGAAGAGCCCGGGGTAGGCCAGCAGGTTATTGATGCCTTTGCCGTCGGCGGCGAAACCGGCACCGCGCTCGCGCGCTACCAAGGGCTCGATCTCCGGGTCCGGGTTGGAGAGGGCAAGGATCACCTGCCCGGAGCGGATCCACTCGGGACGAATCAGTCCTGGTACACCGGAAGTGGCGATCACGATGTCGGCGCGCTGCATGAGGGACTCAAGTGTCGTGCCCTCACCGCCTAAGGCCTGCAGTCGCGCGACCGCAGCCGGATTGGGGTCGGTGCCGAGGATGTGCTTGACGCCGTAGGCGCGTAGCAGGCGCACGATGCCCGTGCCGGCCGCGCCAAGTCCGATCTGCCCGACGGTGCTAGTGGCGAGTTCGTGGCGCGAGTAGCGCGCCGCATTCTGCAGCGCCGCGAGCGCCACGACCGCGGTGCCGTGCTGATCGTCGTGCATGACGGGCTTGGCCAGGCGCTCGCGCAGCCGCTGCTCGATCTCGAAACACTCCGGCGCGGCGAAGTCCTCCAGCTGGATGGCACCGAAGGAGGACTCGATGGCCAGCACCGCCGCAACCACGCGCTCAGGATCAGTGTCGTTGAGCAGTATCGGCACGCCGTTGATGCCAACGAGTTCGGCGAAGAGTGCCGCCTTGCCCTCCATCACCGGCAGCCCGGCCAGAGCGCCGATGTTGCCGAGCCCGAGCACCGCCGTACCGTTGGTAATGATGGCCACGGTGCGGCCAATGGCCGTGTACTCGCGTGCCGCCTGCGGATCCTTCTGGATGGCCAGACACACACGCGCTACACCAGGCGTGTATACGTCCCGCAGCACCTGGCGGGTGTTGATCGGCAGGCTCGCCACGGTGCGGATCTTGCCGCCGCGGTGGCGGTTGAAGACGCGGTCGGACTTACCGACGAAGCGCGCCGTAGGCAAGGCGCCGATGAGCCCGTAGAGAGAGCGGTCGGCCTCCTCGTCCATCTCCAGCGTGATCTCCCAGAGCGTCTTGCCCTGGTCGCGCCGCAGGGCAGTGAGATGCTCGATGGCCAGCCCGGCCTCGGCGATGACCATCAGCACCCGGGCGAGGCTGCCGGGCTGGTGCACGGTCTCCACCAGCAGTATTTCGGGGATTTTCATATGGCCTGAGAGCCTGCCCGAACCGCCGCGCGGCCGCCACCGGCACGCTCGGCGGCAGGCGCCGCGGATGCCGCTTTTGGCCGATACCCGCTATCATGCGCGCCCCCTCACGGGGCTTCGTTTCAAGGTATTCAGGAGTGCATGCCGTGGCCGCCAATCCCCACGCCGCCGAGCCCAAGGCGGCCCCCCAGGCGATCGACCCGCTCGATCTGTTCGACGTCCGCGCCTCACTCAGCGATGAGGAGCGCATGGTGCAGGATTCGGTGGCGCGCCTGGTCGACGCCGAGGTACTGCCCGTCATCCAGAAGGCCTTCGAGGAACACCGCTTCCCGAAACAGCTCATCCCCAAGCTCGCCGAGCAGGGGCTCCTCGGTTCATCGATCCACGGCTACGGCTGCGCGGGCTTGAACGCGGTGTGCTACGGCCTGATCTGTCAGGAACTGGAACGCGGTGACTCGGGCATCCGCAGCTTCGTGTCGGTGCAGTCCTCGCTGTGCATGTACCCGATCTACGCCTTCGGCTCCGAGGAGCAGAAGCAGAAGTACCTGCCCGGGATGGCGCGCGGGGAGCTCATCGGCTGCTTCGGCCTCACCGAGCCGCACGGCGGCTCGGACCCCGGCAACATGAAGACCCACGCCAAGCAGCGCGGCTCGGACTGGGTGCTGAACGGCGCCAAGATGTGGATCACCAACGGCGCGATCGCAGACCTCGCCGTGGTGTGGGCGATGACGCCGGAGGGCATCCGCGGCTTCATCGTCGAGAAGGGCACGCCCGGCTTCTCCGCCCAGGAGATCGAGCACAAGTTCTCGCTGCGCGCCTCGGTCACGGCGGGGCTGTTCTTCGACAACGTGGTGGTGCCCGCCGCGCGCGTGCTACCGGACGGCCTCGGTCTCAAGGGCCCGCTCTCTTGCCTGACGCAGGCGCGCTACGGCATCGCCTGGGGCGTGATCGGTGCTGCGCAGGCGTGCCTGAAGCAGCTGCTCGAGTACACCCAGAGCCGCGTGCTCTTCGGGCGGCCGCTGGCCCAGAACCAGCTGATCCAGGCGCGCCTTGCGGACATGGCACGGCGCATCACCACCGCGCAGCTCTTGGCACTGCAGCTCGGGCGCATGAAGGACGCCGGAACCCTGCAGCCGGCGCACGTCTCGCTCGCCAAGTGGAACAACTGCCGCATGGCACTCGATGTGGCGCGCGACTGCCGCGACATGCTCGGTGGCGCCGGCATCAGCGCCGAGTACGTGCCGATCCGGCACATGCTGAATCTTGAGAGCGTCATCACCTACGAGGGCACCGAGAGCATCCACCAGCTCACCATCGGACGCGCCCTCACCGGGCTGAACGCCTTCTAAAGACCGGCGCCTCGTCGCGCTCATACGAAGCACAGCCCGAGGAGCGCCAGCAGCGCCAGCCAGTTGAGCGCTGTCTGCCAGCGCGCCGCGGGGGCGACGCTGGCAGCAAGCAATCGTTCCATGGACTTCTCCCGTGCAGCCCGCATGGGAGCATTTGGCGCGCGCGCGCCGGCACCGCCGGGCCGCAGTCGTGGCACCGTGGTGAGCAATTGTGGCGCCGTATGGCAGCGCGCCGCGCTTTCGCAGCTGCCGGTGTTGGCTGTAGCCTTGAGGTCCATGAAGCGACTGATCACCATCGTCGAGGACGAGCCCGCGATCCGCGACAACTACGCGGCCGCCTTCACGCGCGAGGGCTATGCGGTGCGCGCTTACGCCAACCGCGCGCAGGCGCTGAGCGCCTGTGCGTCGCGGCTGCCGGATCTGGCCATCATCGATATCTCGCTTGAGGACGAACCCGAGGGCGGCTTCGAGCTGTGCCGGCAGCTGCGGGCACTGTCGGCGGAACTGCCGATCATCTTTCTCACCGCACGCGACAGCGAGCTCGATGCGGTCTCGGGGCTGCGGCTCGGCGCCGATGACTTCCTCACCAAGGACCTGAGCATCCCGCACCTCATCGCGCGCGTGAATGCCCTGTTCCGGCGCGTGGAGGCGCTGCGCAGGCCGCAGGACCCGCAGGCGGTGATCCGCCGCGGCGCGCTCACGCTCGATGCCGAACGCATGGCGGCGCAGTGGGACGGCAAGGTGGTTCTCCTGTCACTGACCGAGTTCTGGATCGTGCACGCGCTCGCCCGGCATCCGGGCCACGTCCGCAACCGCCAGCAATTGATGGACGCCGCCAGCGTGGTGCTCGATGACAACACCATCACCTCGCACGTGAAGCGCATCCGCCGCAAGTTCCAGGGGCTCGAGCCGAAGTTCGACGCACTGCAGACCGTCTACGGCATGGGCTATCGCTGGGTGGAATAGGCCCCGTCGCATGTCGTTGCGCCTGAAGCTGCTGCTGCTGGGCCTTGCCACGCTCGTCCTGCCCTGGGCTGGCGGTCGCTACGCGCGCGAGATGGAATCGGCGCTGCGCCAGGGCGAGGCGGACTCGCTGCAGGCGCTGGCGCAGACCATCGCCACGTCGCTGCAGGGGCGCACCGACCTCTTGTATCGGGCGACGCCCGTGGTGCCGGACACGGCGAGCGCCGCGCGCGCCGAGGCCAGCGATGATGCCCGCGCCCCGGCAGCCGCGATCGCCGCCGAGCCCGACCCGAATTTCTACAAGCCCACGCCCTACGACCTCGAGCCCCTCGCCCTGAACGCCGCGCCGGTGCTCGATGGCTACGCCGATGACTGGCCGCATGAGGCCAGCTGGACCACCTTCGACAAGGACGCGCACCATCACTTCGCGATCCTCACCGGCGTGCACGAGCGCATGCTGTACGTCGCGCTCATGGTGCACGACGAGCATCCCGTGTTCGATGCGCCGGGGAACAACTCGCTGGATCCTGCGACCTTCGGCGACCGGGTGTGGCTTGGCTTCGAGGACCCCGCCGGGGTGCAGCAGCAGGTGTTCGTGTCGGCCAGCGGTCCTGGGGCCGTGACCGCGCGGCGCATCGTCACCGGCGAATACGGCCGCCAGAGCGTGCGTATCGAGCCGCGCATCCGCGGCGCCTGGCAGAGCACGGCGGATGGCTACCGCCTCGAGCTACGCGTGCCGCTGTCGATGATCGGCAAGGGGTTCGGGGTGCTGGTGGATGACCGCGACACGCGCGGGGCGCTGCCCTTGAGCTACGGAACCCTGCGCACCGATGACCTGCATACCATGGGTCAGCTGATTCTCGCCGCGCCCGAGCTCAACGCCTACCTCAGCCAGTTCCTGCAGCCGGGCCTGAAACTCTCGGTCAGCACGCCCGCGGGGCGGGTGCTGGCGCGCGCCGATGCGCTGGCGCAGCCCACGGTCCTCAGGCCCGAGGCGCCGATCCTCGCACGCCTCTATCGCCGCCTCATCGACCGCCCGGACACGCGTGCGCCGCTTGAGTCGGCGAGCCCCATTTACGACCGCGAGCATGCCTTTCAGATCGGGCGGCTCGAGGTCATCCAGACCGCGGATCGCTGGATCCGCTTACGCGACCGGGCCCTCACCCACATGCTCAACTTCACCCTCGCCACGAGCCTGATCGTGGTGACGGCCATCCTGGTGTTCGCGACCTGGCTCGGCTTGCGGCTGTCGCGGCTGCGGCGGGCGAGCGAGTCCGCACTGACGGACGCGCATCTGGTGAGCGAGTTCCCGGAGACTTCAGCCCGCGACGAGCTCGGCGACGTGGCGCGTAGCTTCGCAACCCTGCTCGGCCGCCTCAACGAATACACGAGCTACCTGCGCACGCTCGCCGGCAAGCTCGCGCACGAGATCCGCACGCCGCTCACGATCGTGCGCTCCTCGCTCGACAACCTGGAGTCCGAGGCGCTGCCCGCGGGCGCCCGCGCTTACCTCGAGCGCGCCCGCCAGGGGAGCGAGCGCTTAGGCTCGATACTCATCGCCATGGGCGCCGCCACGCGCGTGGAGGAGGCCATCGGCAGCGCGGAGCGGGTGAGTTTCGATCTGGTGCCCGTGCTTGAGTCCGCGGTGGCCGCCTACCGGGCCGCATTTCCCGGCCGGCATTTCAGCTTCGTGAGCACGCCCGACTCCCTGAGCCTCGCGGGCGCCCCGGACCTCATCGTGCAGATGCTCGACAAGCTCATCGACAACGCCGTCGACTTCAGTGCCGCGGGGGCCACCATCGCGGTGCGCCTCGCGGCCGAGCCCCATGCCGCCGTGCTTGAGGTCGAGAACCCGGGGCCCGTGCTTCCGCCGCAGATCGCCGGGCAGCTGTTCGAGTCGCTGTGGCAGTCGCGCGCGGACGGCGACAGCCGTCCGCATTTCGGGCTCGGCCTGTACATCGTGCGCCTGATCGCCGAGTTCCACGGTGGGGAGGCACTCGCCGAGAACCTTCCCGATGGCAGCGGCGTGCGCTTCCGGATCTGCTTGGCCCGCTGAAAAAGGGGGGCTCCTGCGGCCTGCGGTGCCCCCAAGGCTTATGTCACATGTCCGAAACACCTAGGCCCCCAGGCCTAAAGGCAACACATTTGTCTCCTAATAACGACATCGCTTTTGGCTCTGGAGTGAGTACAATTGAGTTGCAAGGCACCGTCAGTAAACGAATTTTAAATTGGGCTGATCGCGCGGTTCCGACGGTGATGCGTGAAAGCCATGGATCTCGAGAGGGAAATACAACAGAAACTCGGGGATCGACGCGGGCACGGGTGACGACAATCGCGAACTTGTTGTGGTTGTCAGGAACGATACGGCGCGTGCATGAACACGCGGGCCTCGCGATAGAGGCCGGAGTAACGAGGCTCCAGGCGTTTCAGCCGGAAAGTTTAGATGCTCGTGATGACGCAACGTGCCGATGGCGGATACGGACTTGAGGTCCGCGGCGCTGCTCGGAAGGAAGCTGACAGCGAACCACCGGGTCGTTCGAAGCGACGAAGGAAAATCAAAGCCCCGCAATGCGGGGCTTTTTTTATGGGGCACGCGGCAGCCGTATTGCTGCGCTCAGCCCACCTCCAGGTAGTTGAGGATGCCGCGCGCCGCCTCGCGCCCCTCAAACACCGCCGTCACCACGAGGTCCGAGCCGCGCACCATGTCACCGCCGGCGAACACTTTAGGGTTGGTGGTCTGGAAGGGTCGCCCCTGCGCGGCCGAGACGCGCACGCGGCCGCTGTCGTGCAGGCGGATCGCATGGGCATCGAACCACGGTGCCGGGCTCGGCAGGAAGCCGAAGGCAATGATGACCGCATCGGCTGCCACGATCTCCTCGGAGCCGGGCACCGCCTGCGGCACGCGCCGGCCGCGCGCATCGGGCGCGCCGAGCTGTGTCGTCACGAGTTTCACGCCCTCGACGCGCTCGGAGCCGACGATCTCGGTCGGCTGGCGGTTGAAGAGAAACTCCACCCCCTCCTCGCGGCTGTTCCTGTAGTCGCGGCGCGAGCCGGGCATGTTGCGCTCGTCGCGACGGTAGGTGCAGACCACCGAGTCCGCGCCCTGGCGGATCGCGGTGCGGTTGCAGTCCATCGCGGTGTCGCCGCCGCCGAGCACCACCACGCGCTTGCCGCGCAGGCTGATGCGCTCGGCCACCGGCAGTGACAGCTCGTGGCGGATGTTGGCGATCAGGTAGGGCAGCGCCTCGTACACCCCGGGCAGGTCCTCGCCGGCAAAGCCGCCACGCACCGCGCTGTAAGTGCCCATACCGAGAAACACCGCGTCGTACTCGGCCAAGAGCGATTCGAAGGGCAGCCCCGCGCCCACCTCGACCCCGAGCCGGAATTTCACGCCCATGCCTTCCATGATCTCGCGGCGCTTGTCCATCACCTCCTTCTCGAGCTTGAAGGGCGGAATGCCGAAGGTGAGGAGGCCGCCGATGCGCTCGTAACGGTCGAACACGGTCGGGGCGACGCCGTTGCGCACCAGGATATCGGCGCAGGCAAGTCCTGCCGGTCCTGCGCCGATCACGGCGACGCGCTTGCCGGTGACCTGCACGTTCGACATGTCCGGCTTCCAGCCGGCCTTGAGCGCCTCGTCGGTGATGTACTTCTCGATGGCGCCGATGGTGACGGCGCCGAGGCCGTCATTGAGCGTGCACGCCCCCTCGCACAGGCGGTCCTGCGGGCAGATGCGGCCGCACACCTCCGGCAGCGAGTTGGTCTTGTGCGACAGCTCCGCCGCCTCGAAGAGATTGCCCTCCTCGATGAGCTTGAGCCAGTTGGGGATGTAGTTGTGGACCGGGCACTTCCACTCGCAGAAGGGATTGCCGCAGGCGAGGCAGCGGCCGGCCTGCTGGCTGGCCGCGGTCGGGTCGTAGGGCGCGTAGATCTCGCGGAATGAGGCGATACGTGCCTCCACCGGAGCCTTCTGCGGGTCGGTGCGCGGGATGTCCAGGAACTGCAGGTTCTTATCGGCCATGGGCAGGCGCCAGAGGCTTCAGGCGGCGCGCCGCAGGTTGTCGATGAGGGAGTCGATGGAGGCGGCCTTGGGCTTCACGAGCCAGAACTTCGGCAGGTAGGTGCGCAGGTCGTTCACGATCTCAGACGCCCAGGTGCTGCCGGTCTCGGCTACGTGCCGCTCGAGCAGCCCCTCGAGGTGCTGCACGTGCGACTGCATCGCCTCCGGGTGAAAGCGGCTGATGTCGATGAGCTCGTGGTTATAGCGGTCGACGAAATTGCGCTCGAGGTCGAGGACGTAGGCGAAGCCGCCGGTAAAGCCGGCGCCGAAGTTGACCCCGGTACGCCCGAGCACGCACACGGCACCGCCCGTCATGTACTCGCAGCAGTGGTCCCCGGCACCCTCGATGACCGCCAGCGCCCCGGAGTTGCGCACCGCGAAACGCTCACCGGCGAGGCCTGCCGCGTACAGCTCCCCGCCGGTCGCCCCATACAGGCAGGTATTGCCCATGATCACGGTCTCGTTCATCACGAAGCGCGAATTGCGCGGGTGCCGCAGCACGATGCGCCCCGCCGCCATACCCTTGCCCACGTAGTCATTGGCGTCACCCTCCAGATAGAGGTTGAGGCCGCCCGCGTTCCACACCCCGAAGCTCTGGCCGGCGTTGCCGCGGCAGCGCACCGTGAGCGGCGCGTCGTTCATGCCGTAGTTGCCCCAGCGGCGCGCGATCTCCCCCGAGAGGCGCGCGCCGATCGAGCGGTTGAAGTTCTTCAGTTCGTACGACCATTCGCCGCCGGACTTCGCCACGATCGCCGGCAGCAGCTCCTGCACCATGCGCTCGGCGAGCTCGCCCTTGTCGAAGGGCGTGTTCGAGGGGCTGAGGCACAACTGCGGCGCCTCGTGGCTGACGCCGGCGTCGGAGAGGATTGGGGTGAGATCGAGCTTCTTCTGCCGCGGCGTGACCCCCTCGAGCACCTCGAGGTACTCGGTGCGCCCGATGAGCTCGGCGAGGGTACGCACCCCCAAGGATGCCAGGATCTCGCGTACCTCCTCGGCGACGAAGCGGAAGTAGTTCATGACCATCTGCGGCAGGCCGATGAAATACTTCGAGCGCAGTACGTTGTGCTGGGTCGCGACCCCGGTGGCGCAATTGTTGAGGTGGCAGATCCGCAGGTACTTGCACCCGAGCGCCACCATCGGGGCGGTGCCGAAGCCGAAGCTCTCCGCGCCGATGATGGCCGCTTTCACCACGTCGAGGCCGGTCTTCAGTCCGCCGTCGGCCTGCAGGCGCACGCGGTGACGCAGGTCATTGCGGCGCAGCGTCTGGTGGGTCTCGGCGAGCCCGAGCTCCCAGGGAGTGCCGGCGTACTTGATGGAGGACAGCGGGCTCGCCCCGGTGCCGCCGTCGTAGCCGGAGATCGTGATGAGGTCGGCGTAGGCCTTGGCGACGCCAGCGGCCACGGTGCCGACGCCGGGTTCCGCCACCAGCTTCACCGACACCAGCGCCCGCGGATTGACCTGCTTGAGATCGAAGATCAGCTGCGCCAGGTCCTCGATGGAGTAGATGTCATGGTGCGGCGGCGGGGAGATGAGTCCCACGCCCGTGCGCGCGAAGCGCAGGGTCGCGATCATGTCGTTGACCTTGTGCCCGGGCAGTTGCCCGCCCTCGCCGGGCTTGGCGCCCTGCGCGATCTTGATCTGCAGCACCTCGGCGTTGATCAGGTACTCCGGCGTCACGCCGAAGCGCCCGGAGGCGACCTGCTTGATCTTGGAGTTCTTCTCGGTGCCGTAGCGCGCCGGGTCCTCGCCGCCCTCGCCGGAGTTCGAGCGGGCCCCCAAGCGGTTCATGGCGATGGCGAGCGCCTCGTGCGCCTCCGGTGACAGGGCCCCCAGGGACATGCCGGCGCTGTCAAAGCGCGCCAGCAGCGCCTCGAGCGGCTCGACCTCTGCGAGCGGGATCGCAACCTGCGGCTTAAGGCCCAAGAGGTCGCGGAAGGTCGAAGCCGGGCGCCCGTTCACGAGTGCCGCGTACTGCCGGTAGTAGCCGTAGTCGCCCGCGACCACCGCCGCCTGCAGGGCGGCGATCACGTCGGGGTTGTACATGTGGTACTCCCCGCCGTGCACGTACTTGAGCAGACCGCCCTGCCCGATAGGCTCGCGCGCGTTCCACGCCCGTGCCGCGAGCTCAAGCGCATCGGACTCAAGGTCGGTGAAGTCCGCGCCCTGCACCCGGCTCTCGGTGCCGGTGAAGCACAGCTCGACGACTGCATCGGACAGTCCCACGATCTCGAACAGCTGCGAGCTGCGGTAGCTGGCGATGGTGGAGATGCCCATCTTCGACATGATCTTGAAAAGGCCCTTGCGCAGACCCGCGCGGTAGCTGCGCCCGAGTTCCAGGCGCGCCGCGAAGTCGAGCTTCACGCGCCCCTTGCGCATCATCTCGAAGAGCACCTGGTAGGCCATGTAGGGATACACGGCCGTGGCGCCGTAGCCGATCAGGCAGGCGAAGTGATGCGGCTCGCGCGCGGTGCCGGTCTCGATCAGCAGGTTGCACTTGCAGCGCAGGCCGGTCTTGACGAGGCGCCGGTGGACGGCGCCGGTGGCGAGCAGCGCATGCACCGGGACGCGGCCTTTCACCAGATAGCGGTCGGAGAGCAGGAGCACCAGCTTGCCCTCGCGCACCGCGCTCTCCGCCTTGGCGCACAGGCGCTCGAGCGCCGCACGCAGCCCTTCGCGCGGGTCGTACTGCAGATCCAGGAACTCGTGGCTGACCTCCTCGATCGCCAGTATCTGGCGCAACTTCCTCTGCGAGAGGATCGGCGAGCCGAGCACCACCTGGCGCGCGTGCTCGGGAGCCGGCTCGAAGATGTTCGCCTCCGGCCCGATCTGCGTCTGCAGCGACATGACGATGGTCTCGCGCAGCGGATCGATGGGGGGATTGGTGACCTGCGCGAACTGCTGGCGGAAGTAGTCGTACAGCGAGCGCACGCGGTGCGAGAGCACCGGCATCGGCGTGTCATCGCCCATCGAGCCGACCGCCTCGTTCTCATCCTGCGCCAGCACCCGGATGACGTCGTCGCGCTCTTCCTGCGTGACGTTGAACATCTTCTGGTAGAGCGACAGCGTGGCACGGTCCATCGGTTCCGCGGCCAGGCGCGGGTCGACGAGGTCGCTCTCGAGGTAGCTCACGCCCTGCTTCAGCCATGCCTTGTAGGGGTGGCGGCTCTTCAAGATCTGGTCGATGTCGGCCGAAGCCAAGAGCGTCCCGGTCTTGAGGTCGAGCGCGATCATGTCGCCGGGCCCGAGCTTGCCCTTCTTCACCACGTCTTCGGCGGCGTAGTCCCACACCCCGGTCTCCGAGGCGATGGTGAGGCAGCGGTTGCTCGTGATGCAGTAGCGCGCCGGCCGCAGGCCGTTGCGATCGAGCGTGCACAGGGCGTAGCGGCCGTCGGTGAGCACCACGCCCGCCGGTCCGTCCCAGGGCTCCATGTGCACCGAGTAGTACTCATAGAAGGCGCGCAGGTCAGGATCCAGAGTGTCGAGCCCGTGCCAGGCCGGCGGCATGAGGATGCGCATGGCATGCAGCGCATCGAGGCCGCCGAGCAGCAGCACTTCGAGCATGTTGTCCAGGCTCTGCGAGTCGGAGCCGGTGAGGGAGACCAGCGGCAGTGCCGCCGCCAGATCCGGCAGCAGCGGTGTCACGAGGAGCGGCCCGCGGGCCAGCGCCCAGTTGCGGTTGCCCTCCACGGTGTTGATCTCGCCGTTGTGGGCGAGGTAGCGGTACGGGTGGGCGAGGCGCCACTGCGGCAGCGTGTTTGTGGAGAAGCGCTGGTGGAACACCGCCACCGAACTCTCGAGGCGCGGATCGGCGAGGTCGGGGTAGAACTGCGCCAGGTACTGCGGCATCACCATGCCCTTGAAGACGATGGTGCTGGCCGAAAGGCTCGGGATGTAGAAGGCCGTATCGGCGCTGCGCGTCTTTTCCGTCAGCCGCCGAGCCATGTAGAGGAGGCGGTTGAAGGCAGCCTCGTCGATGCCTTGCGGGCAATTAACGAACACCTGCTCGATGCGGGGCAGGGATTTGAGGGCTTCGGCGCCACACGCCTGAGGGTCGGTGGGTACGACGCGCCAGCCGGCGAGTTTCAGGCCCCGGGCTGCGAGCTGCGCGCCGAGCTCGGCGCGCGCCGCCTGCGCGGCCTGCGGCTCGTGCGAGAGGAAAACCAGGCCGGACGCGAAACGCTCAGCCAGCTCGATGCCGGCCTCAGCGGCCACGGCGCGCAGGAAGGTTTCCGGCTTCTTCAGCAGCAGACCGCAGCCGTCCCCGGTCTTGCCGTCCGCGGCGACCGCCCCGCGATGCGTAAGACGGTTGAGGGAGCTGATGGCGGTCTTCACCAGCCAGTGACTCGCGGCGTCATCGAGGCTGGCGATCAGGCCAAAGCCGCAGCTGTCGCGCTCGTAGGCGTCCTTGTAGAGTCCCAAGCTTCGCGTATCCATGGTGCCTCGATGATGTCTTCGCTCATGCGGCGCCAGCCGCCCGTGGAGGAGTTTTTCCGCGGACCCTTTGGAAGCGGGCTGGCCGGCAATTCTTGCGCTGAAGGAGATCCGCAGGACCTCAAGGGATCCGCGAATGAGCAGCCGGGGGCGAAACGGGGGAATGTGACGTCCCCGTCGACCGACTGTCTTACACCATCACTATGCGTTCGATAATACCGGCCCGGGGTGCGCTTGCAAGCGCCGCCGGGACCACGCCCGATGAGGACCGGATGAGTGAACTTGCGACCCCGCGTCTTGCGCTGCGCCAGTGGCGGGATGCCGACCTTGCGCCCTTCGCCGCCCTGAATGCCGACCCTGAGGTCATGCGGTACATGCCGCGCTGTCTTGAGCGCTCCGAGAGCGACGCGCTGGCGGGGCGCTATCGCGCGCGCATCGCCGAGCGCGGCTGGGACCTGTGGGCGCTCGAGCGGCGCGACGATGGCACCTTCGTTGGCGCCCTCGGGCTCACCGTCGCCACCTTCCCCGCCCCCTTCGCCCCCTGCCTCGAGATCGCCTGGCGCCTCGCCAAAGGACAATGGGGCCAGGGGCTGGCCACCGAGGCGGCCGCCGCGGTACTGCGCTTCGGCTTTCAGACGCTGGCGCTCGAGGAGGTGCTGGCGTTCACGGTTCCTGCGAACCGCCGCTCGCGGGCGGTGATGCAGCGCCTCGGCATGCGGCACGACCTGGCGGCCGACTTCGAGCACCCGCGCCTTGCGCACGGTCACCCGCTGCGCCCGCACGTGCTCTACCGGCTCAGACGAGCCGACTGGGAATCCGCGCCGCGCTGAACGCTCGGCGCCCTTCAGCGACGCGGCAGAAACTGCGGGATCAATGCACCTGCCCCCGAGAGTCGCAGCAGCGTGGTGGCGCGCTGCAGGCGCGTCGCCTCTTTCTTGGCGCTCAGCACCCACCAGGTGGCCGCCCGGCGGTAGGACGGCGCCTGGGCGGCGAAGAAACCTGCAGCGGCACGCCGACGGGCGAGCATGCCGGCATAGGGTGCCGGCAGCTCAGCCGGCCGCTGCTCGTAGGAGTATTGCCTGGAGCGCGCAGCGCGGCGCGTGGCGAAGGCACGCTCCCCGGCTGCGCGCATGTGCCCCGCGGCCGTGAGCGCTGCGATCCTGGCGACATTCACCCGGCTCCAGGTGCTGCCGGCGCGCCGCGGTGTGAAGCGCACCGTGTAACTTGCCTCATCGCGGCGGTGGCGCACGCCGTCGATCCAGCCAAAGCACAGGGCTTCCTCGACCGCCTGCGCCCAGGTGGGGCTCGGGCGGCCGCTGTCGCGTTTGTAGAAGCCGACCACGAGCTCGGCGGCCGTCGCGTGATGTTCCAGGAGCCAGCGGCGCAGCGCCGCGAGGCTGCGGAAGAATTTCGGCCTCATGCAGAAGACTGTAACGCCAAGCGCTTGCATCGCAGAACTTGCTGCCCCACTATGCGCGCCGTTTGCACGTCACCCGTCCTTCAAGGTGTTGCACCCCAGATGAAACAGCGCAAAGCGTCGACTGACAGCGACTCTCGGCCTGCTCTTGAACCCCTGAACGATTATCTCGCCAGGAACTTCCCGGACTTTTTCGCGGAAGTGCGCTTCCAGGCAGGCGATGACGACTACTTCCTCTACGCCCGCTTCGGGCAGTACCTGGCGCGCACGATCGAGCACAACCGCGCCCGCGGCGCCGTGATCAACCGCGGCTTCACGCTCCTGAACAAGATGGCACGCGCCTCGGCACGCGACCCGCGCATCCGCCAGATGCTGGTATCCGGCCCGCTCGAATACCTCGTGGATGCACCGAAGGCGCGGGCGCTTGCCATGAAGCGCCTGTCCGCGCAGGCGCAGGGGTACCTCGAGAGCCTGTGCGAGTGAGGCGGCCTTAGGCAGGCGGTTCGCGCGCCACGAGCGCGACGTTCAGGCGCTGCGTGCGGCGCACCACCCCGAGGGTGAGTTCGCTCCCGGGCGGCACGCGCGCCAGGCGCTGGTGGAGCATGTCGATCCCATCGACCGCGTCTCCATTGACCGTGACGATCAGGTCCCCCGGCTGCAGGTCAGCCGCGGCGGCAGGGCCGCTCGCCTCGCGCGACAGGATCTCCACCGCCCGGCGGTGCTCGAGGCTGAGCGCCCGCACTAGTCTCAGGTCGAGCGGACGGTCGCGCACCGCAACGCCGAGCCAGGCACGCCGCACGCGTCCCTGGGTCAGGATCTCCGTCAGCACCCACTGCGCCGTCGCCGTCGGCACGGCAAAACCGATGCCCTGCGCCATGGCGATGATCGCGGTATTGATGCCCACGACGCGCCCGCGCGCATCCACGAGCGGGCCGCCGGAGTTGCCGGGGTTGAGCGCCGCGGAATGCTGCACCACGCCCTCGATGAGGCGGCCATGGCGGCTGCGCAGCGAGCGCCCGAGTGCGCTCACGACGCCCGCGGACACGGTCGACTCGAAACCGAAGGGATTGCCGACCGCCACCACCAGCTGTCCGGCACGCAACGGCCGCGCCTGCGCCAGCTGTGCGTAGGGAAGCGCTGCGGCCTGGGCACGCAGCACCGCCAGATCGGTGGCCGGATCGCGGCCTGCCACGACCGCCGGCACGCTCCTGCCGTCGACGAACGTGACGCGCGCGTGGCTCACCTTCTCCACCACGTGCTCGTTGGTGAGCAGATAACCGTCGGGGGTTACGACGACCCCGGAGCCGGCGCCGCCACGGGCGCGCTCGGCCTCATCCGCGCTCCCGACATAGACACTGACGACGGCGGGTCCCACGGCCTCGACTGCCCCGACGACGGCGGCGGAGTAGGCATCCAGGGGATCCTCGAGGTCAGAAGCCTCGGCAAGGGTGAACGTGGTATCGAGCATTGGCGAGGCATGGGGCTCGGCGTTCGCAAACTCAAGGCTGAACCGGGCTACCGTTTCCTGCCAGAATCGCCAAGTTCATGATCTCACTCGCCCAAACCGCGATCCTGCTGGCCGCCGCCGTGGTTGCGGTATCGCTGTTTCGCTTTCTGAGGCTGTCCTCGATCCTAGGCTACGTGGCCGCCGGCCTCGCCATCGGCCCCTGGGGCCTGAACCTCGTCGGTAACGTCGGCGGCATCACCCAGGTGTCGGAGTTCGGCATCGTGCTCTTGCTCTTCATCATCGGGCTCGAGCTGCAGCCGACACGCCTGTGGGTCATGCGCCGCCTGGTTTTCGGCCTGGGTGCCGCCCAGGTGCTGCTGTGCGCGCTGGCGCTCGGCCTGGTCGCCTGCGCCTCGGGTCAGCCCCTGATCGCGGCCGGCATCATCGGCTTCGGGCTGTCGCTCTCCTCGACCCCGCTGGTGCTGCAGGTGCTCGCCGAACGGCGGCAGCTGCAGACGCAGCATGGCCGCGCGGCGTTCGCGATCCTCCTGTTCCAGGACCTCGCGGTACTGCCGGTGCTGGCGGTGCTGCCGCTGCTCGCCGCTGACAGCACGAGTCACGCCGGCGCCGGCGCCTGGTGGGTCGGGCTCGTCAAGCTCCTCGCCGTCATCGCGATCGTGGTGTTTGCAGGCGGCCGCCTGGTGCTGCGCCCGGCGCTGCGGCTGGTGGCACGCACCCAGGTGAGCGAGGTATTCACTGCCGCGGCACTGCTGACGGTGATCGCGACCGCGCTGCTCGCCAACCTTGCCGGCCTCTCGGCCTCCCTCGGTGCGTTCCTCGCCGGCGTGCTGCTCGCCGACAGCGAGTTCCGGCACGAGCTCGAGGCGGACCTGGAGCCCTTCAAAGGACTGTTGCTCGGTCTCTTCTTCATCTCGGTCGGCATGTCGGCGAACTTAGGCCTGCTGCGCTCCGAGCCCCTGACGCTGCTCGCTGTCACCGCGGGCCTCATCCTCATCAAGGTGGTGATCGTAGCCCTCCTCGGACGCCTGGCCGGGCAGAAGAGCGACTCGGCGCGCCGCCTCGCCTTCTCGATCCCGGCCGGGGGCGAGTTCGCCTTCGTGCTGTTCACGCTCGCCGCGCGCGAGCGCCTGATCCGGGCCGACACCGCCGATCTGCTGGTGCTGGCGGTCACGTTGTCGATGATGCTCGGGCCGCTGCTGCTGATTGCCTACGAGGCGTTCGCGAAGCGCTGGCTGATGCCCGCAGCGCGCCCCTTCGATGCCATCCCCGGCCAGACGACTCCTGTGATCATCGCCGGCTTCGGGCGCTTCGGTCAGATCGTGGGCCGCGTGCTGCGGGTGCGCGGCATCCCCTTCACCGCGCTCGACAGCAGCCAGACGCACGTCGACTTCGTGCGCCGTTTCGGCAACGAGGTGTTCTATGGCGACGCCTCGCGCCTCGACCTGCTGCGCGCCGCCGGTGCGCCGCAGGCACGCTTCGTGGTGCTCGCCATCGATGAGGTCGAGGCGGCCACGCGCACCGCCGTGCTGGTGCGCGAGCAGTTCCCGCAGATCCGCATCTTCGCCCGCGCCCGCAACCGCCAGCACGTGTTCGCGCTCATGGACGCAGGCGTCAAGGCCAGGGACATCGTGCGCGAGACCTACGGCTCGAGCCTGGAGATGGCCGCAGCGCTGCTCGAGGCCTCCGGGCAGACCGCGGCGCAGGCGCGCGAGGTGGTGAGGCGCTTCCGCGTCCACGACGAGGCAACGCTTGCCAGGCAGTACGCGGTCAAGGAGGACGACAAGAAGTTCCTGGCCACCTCGCTCGAGGCCGCCCAGCAGCTGGAGAAGCTGTTCGAGGCGGACCGCGACACCAGGGCCGAATGAGATGGACGAGGCGCGCCGCATCCGGGAGTTCTGGTTCGGGCCGCTGCCCCTGGCGGCCGCCGAGCTCAACCGCCGCGTGCGCTTCTGGTTCGGGGATGAGTCCTCCGCCGTGCGGCAGCGGCGCGATGACACCATCCGCGCGCAGTTCGGCAAGCTGCTCGAGCGCGCCGCCGCCGGCGACCTCGCCGCCTGGGCCGACGGCCCGCGCCGGCGCCTGAGCCTGATCCTGCTGCTCGATCAGTTCCCGAGAAACATCTATCGCGGCAGCGCGCGCGCCTTCGCCTACGATGACAAGGCGCTGGCGCTGACGCTCTCGGGGATGCAGTCCGCCGCCGATGCAGCGCTCGACGTGGTGGAGCGCATCTTCTTCTACATGCCGCTGCAGCACGCCGAGACACGTGAGGTGCAGGACGAGTCAGTGGCCGCCTACCGCCGTCTGCTCACGGAAGCGCCGCAGGCGCTGCGCGCCTTCTTCGAGGGCGCGCTGCGTTCGGCCGAGAACCACCGCGCGCTCATCGAACAGTTCGGGCGCTTCCCGCACCGCAACGAGTCCCTCGGACGCACCAGCACCCCGCAGGAGTTCGAGTGGCTGCGCCAGGGCGGCAGCACCTTCGGTCACTAGCCGCGCTCGCCCTCAAGATCGCGGATGCGCCGCTCGAGCGCACGCCGCGCCTCCAGGAGCTCCACCGCGAGCGCCGCACCGCTGACGTTCACCCCGAGGTCCTGCATCAGGCGCCCGACGATGCGCAGCCGTGGCAGCGCGGTCGCCGGCACCTGCCAGTCGCTGCCGCTGCGACGCGGCGCGATGACCCCAAGATCAGCCAGCTCCATCACCGCCTCAAGGTCGATGCGGCACAGACGGCAGATCTCCCGCGCTGCGATCCAGTCGCCCTCGGTGAGCACCTGTGCCTGAAGCACCGTCGTTGTCACGCGTACCATGGATCACCTCGCAAGCTCAGCGCGCGGATCGAAGCTGAGCTTCTCGCGCATCTGTTCATATATCGCCTTGGCCTCCGGCGTCGCCGCCGGCGGCAGCACTACTTTCAGCTGCACGTACTGATCGCCGGCAGGCGTACCGGGAAGCCCGCGCCCGCGCAGCCTGAGCTTCTGGCCAGTCTGGGAGTTGGGTGGGACCTGCATCGCCACCGCGCCCCCGAGCGTGGGCACGTTGACTGAGGCGCCGAGCGCTGCCTCCCAGGGTGCCACCGGGAAGCTCAGTGTCACGTCGCGCCCGTCGAGCTGATAGAGCTGGTGCGGCAGGATATGCGCTTCCAGGTACAGGTCACCGGACTGGCCGCCGCCGGGCCCCGGGGCCCCCTGGCCCGCGAGGCGGATCAGCTGCCCCTCGGTCACTCCGGCGGGGATCGTGACCCGCACCGTGTGATTCACGAGCGCCACGGTGCCGTCGGGCTTCACTTCCGGACGGCGCAGCTCGAGCGTGCGTGTCGTGCCGCGGTAGGCCTCCTCCAGGTCGATGTCGACGCGCGCGTGGTGGTCGCTGCCGGCGGCAGGCGCGCCAGCGCCGGGCGAGAAGCCGGTGTCACCGCCGAACAGCGAGGAGAAGAAATCGCTGAAGTCGGCCTGCGAGTAACCCTCGCCGCCACCGCGGCCGCGCGCGCCCGCGGTGCGGCGCCGCCCGCGCTCAGGCCCGGGGCCGGCGTGCTCGAAGCCGCTGCCCCAGTCCGGGGGCGGCCGGAACTGCTCGCCCGACTTCCAGTCCGCCCCGAGCTGGTCGTAGGCGGCGCGCTTCTCAGGGTCCTTCAGAACCTCGTACGCCTCCTGCACCTCCTTGAAGCGCTCCTCGGCGTTCTTTTCCTTGCTGACATCCGGGTGAAACTTGCGCGCCAGCCGCCGGTAGGCCGTCTTGACCTGGTCGGCGGTCGCGGCGCGCTCGACTCCCAGGATCTTGTAGTAGTCCCGGTATTCCATCTGTGCGCCCGTACCTCTCGAAAACCGCAGTGACGAATTCTAACCGCCCGGCAGCGCACCGCTTGGGTGCGTCAGTCGCCGGCGCCGCACTCCCCTGAAGCAGGCGGACGCCCTCCGGGAGGCGCAGGCCCCGCGCCGAGCCCTCCTGTGCGGGGCACGGATCTTGCTACAGGGTTTCCTGCGGACTAAGGACGGTAAGAGATGATGCGCTTGTCACGACCCCCGCCGCTGAAAAATCTGCGGGCGTTCTGCTCGGCGGCACGTCATCGCAGCTTTAAGTTCGCGGCCGATGAATTGTGTGTCACGCCCTCGGCGGTGAGCCACCAGATGAAAGAATTAGAAACGGCTCTCGGTATGCGACTGTTCGAGCGCAAGACGCGGGCGCTGGAACTGACGACGGCCGCGCATCGCCTGCTCGATGAGGTAGAACCGCTGCTGGAGGCGCTCGACCGCACGCTCGCGCAGCTGGCGCGTCGCAACGGGCGCCAGACGCTGCGCGTGCGCCTGCCGGCGCTGTTCGCGAGCGAGCTCTTCATCCCGCGCCTCGGCTCCTTCTGCGCCGAGAACCCGCAGGTCGACGTGCAGCTGGACACGCGCGATCCGCGGCCCGCGGCGCATCCGGTGACCGCGGACATCTCCATCGTGCTCGCCGATGCGCCGCCGCCCGGCATGAAGAGCGTGCGCCTGTTCTCCTCGCCGCTGATCGCGGTGTGTGCGCGCGAGCACGCGCCGCGCGTGGCGCAGCTCGGCCGCGAGCTGTTTGGCACGCTGGCGCTGATCGTCGATCGCACGCGTCCGTTCGCCTGGGACAGCTGGGCGGATGTCGTGGGCCTGGAAACACCGGAGCCCAAGCAGGTCATCGAGTTCGACACCATGTCGGCCGTGGTGCGCGCCGCCGAGCGCGGCCTCGGCATCGCGCTGGTGCCGGCGGTGCTGTGTGATTCGTGGATGCGCACCGGCGCCCTGGTGCGCGTGTTCGGCGTGCAGCTCAACACCGCCGACTCCTACTACCTCGTCAGCCGTGCCAAGGATGCCGACAAGCCGCAGGTGAAAGCTCTCACGCGCTGGGCACTCACGGAGTACCAGTGTGGCTGAGCAGTCATCACGTATCGCGCGAATTCGTTTCGTTTGTCGCGACCCCTCCTCGTTCGTATCGTGCCCCCACGCACTCGAGATCAGAGTGCGCAGCGTGATAACGGAAACCACAGGAGACGCCCACATGTTCATGCACCGCAATCGTGGCAGGCACGCCCAGGCGGTGAGTCTGGGGATCCTCACCACTGCCATCATCGTCAGCGCCGCAGCTGCTGCCGAGTCCACCGAGCCGTTCGTGTTCGTTGCCTACAGCAATCGCACCGGCGGGGAGAAGCTCGCCACCGGCGACTACAGCACCGCCGCGCATGCGGTGTTAGGACAGGCGCCCTCGGCCGCCATGGCCGATCCGCAGGCACTCGACACCAACCGCTGCGTCGCCTACACGATGACGAAGCAACTCGCCAAGGCACGCCTCGCCTGTGATGCCGCCGTGCAAGATGCACACAGCGCTGACGGCTCGATGCTCAGCTGGAGTCCGCAGACGCGCAAGCAAAGCGACGCCGCCGCGGCGGTCGCCTACTCGAACCGTGCGGTCATGCACTGGCTCGACTCAGACATGACGGCCGCGAGTGCAGATCTGGCGAAGGCCCAGGCGCTCGCACCGCAGGCGAGTTTCGTGGTGCGCAACCTCTCGGCACTGCAAGCGCACCAGACAGAGGTTTCACAGACAACCGCGACGGCGCAACTGGCGTCGGCCGCGCACGAATGACCGGAGTGGGAAACGGGGCGTCACTTTCGATCCCCCTCGAGCGCTCGTCCCGTTTCCCCTCCGATCACCCAAAAAAAAGCGCCGCGAAGCGGGGGAAGTCGCATCGCGGCGCGCAGGAGCGAACACGGGGAAGTTGTTCGCAGCTGATCTGAATAGAGCAAGGGGTGTGCCAAGTATCAAAGTTCAATCGAACCAATGACTTATCGATGATCCCGTAGAGCATGACGGGTGACGCGATTTGTCACTTTGGAGCCAAGCGCAGCAGTGTGAGCCTCAGATGGCATTCGGCCGTCGGTGAAAGCCGACGGCCTTTTTCTTTATTGCCGGATCAGCGCGGAATGACGGGCACGCAGGCCTGCGACTGCTCCTTGAGCGCATCGCACAGGGCGCGGGCCTGCGCCTCGCCGCTCGCCGGGGCCTGCAGGCGATAGAGCTCCCCGGCGCCGGTCTGCGCCACGACTATGCGTGGGGCGAGGCCGGCAAGCTGCGGACTGAAGCGGCCCTGCAGGCGCTGCCACTCCCGGTCGGCGCTCGCCTCACTGCCGAAAGCCCCCAGCTGCACCCCATAGCCCTCGGCACTGGCGCGCGTGAGCAGCACGGCGCGGGTCTCCTGCGCTTCGGGTGCCGGTTCGGCCGCCGGGCCGACTTCCGCCGCAGCTGCCG
>Ga0302326_10000822_pt1 | contig 81232 bp, 68 predicted proteins | sample Palsa_T0_3_FD_202264 | JGI IMG/M metagenome (GOLD analysis project Ga0302326, IMG submission 202264) | Peat permafrost microbial communities from Stordalen Mire near Abisko, Sweden - Palsa_T0_3 | ecosystem: Environmental > Terrestrial > Soil > Palsa > Peat permafrost | place: Sweden: Abisko...
GCGGCGATGAGCTTGTTCACCGCCTCCTGCGTCGGCACCAGCACCTTGCCGCCCATGTGGCCGCACTTCTTGGCCGATGACAGCTGGTCCTCGAAATGCACGCCGGCCGCACCCGCGGCGATCATCTGCTTCATAAGCTCGAAGGCGTTGAGCACGCCACCGAAGCCGGCCTCAGCGTCCGCCACGATCGGCTTGAACCAGTCGATCGAGTCATCCCCTTCCGCGTGGTGGATCTCATCCGCGCGGCGCAGGGTATTATTGATGCGCCGCACCACCCCGGGTACCGAATCGGCCGGGTACAGCGACTGATCCGGGTACATCTCACCCGAGAGGTTGGCATCGCCCGCCACCTGCCAGCCGGAGAGGTAGATGGCATCGAGCCCGGCCTTGACCTGTTGCATCGCCTGGTTGCCGGTGAGCGCGCCGAGCGCGTTGACGAAGGGCTTCTCGTTCAGGTACCGCCACAGCTTCTCGGAGGTCAGGCGCGCAATCGAGTGCTCGACCGCGATCGTGCCGCGCAGGCGCACGACCTCCTTGGCATCGTAACCGCGCTGGATGCCGTGCCAGCGCGGGCTCTCGCGCCAGCTACGCCGCAGTTCTTCAGCCGTGGGCAGGGATTTGGCAGCACTCATGAATAAGCCTCGATTGGAATTAGGATAAGGGGCTAGCTCAGCAATTCGTACGCGGGCAGGGTCAGAAACTCATCGAACACTTCCGACTTGGTCATCTGCTCGAAGAGGCGCGCGGCGGTCGGGAACACCCCGCCCGTGAGGCGGGCGGCGCCGACCTCGCTGTGGATGCGGTCGAGCTCCGCACTCATCAGCCGGTCGAAGCGCTCGACCGTGACCGGCTGCCCGTCGGCGGTGTGGGCACCGTGGCGCAGCCACTGCCACAACTGTGCGCGGCAGATCTCCGCGGTGGCCGCATCCTCCATGAGGTGGTAGAGCGGCACGCAGCCATTGCCGCGCAGCCAGGCTTCAAGGTATTGCACGCCTACGCGGATGCAGCCGCGCAGGCCGGCCTCCGTGATCTGCCCGTCCGGCACCTTGAGCAGATCGAGCTCACCGACGTTGACGTCGGCGCGGGTGACGAGCAACTGGTTCGGGCCCTTCATGACCGAGTCGAAGGCCTCGCGCGCAATGGAGGCAAGGCCCGGGTGCGCGATCCAGGTGCCATCGTGCCCGGCATGGGCCTCGCGCAGCTTGTCCGCGCGCACCCGTGACATCGCCGCCTCGTTCGCGGCCGGGTCATCGCGGATCGGAATCTGCGCGGCCATGCCGCCCATCGCGTGCGCACCGCGGCGGTGGCAGGTCTTGATGAGCAGCTCGACGTATGACTTCAGGAAGTGCCGGTCCATCGTCACGCTGGCGCGGTCGGGCAGCACGCAGTCCGGGCGGTTACGGAACTTCTTGATGAAGCTGAAGATGTAGTCCCAGCGCCCGCAGTTGAGACCGGCCGAGTGCTCACGCAGTTCAAAGAGGATCTCGTCCATCTCAAAGGCGGCGAGGATCGTCTCGATCAGCACCGTCGCCTTGATCGTGCCGCGCGGCACGCCCAGGGCCTCCTGGGCGGCGATGAACACGTCGTTCCACAGGCGCGCCTCCAGGTGGCTCTCCATCTTGGGCAGGTAGAAATAAGGACCGCTGCCGCGGCGCGCCAGCGCCTCGTGGTTGTTGGCGAGGAACAGCGCGAAATCGAACAGTGACCCGGACACCGGCTCACCGTTGATGCGCACGTGCTTCTCCGGCAAGTGCCAGCCGCGCGGACGCACGATGAGGGTCGCAGTCTCCTCGTTCAGCCGGTAGATCTTGCCGGTGGTGCCGTCCTCGAAGCTGATCGTGCGCCGGATGGCGTCCGCAAGATTCACCTGCCCGCGGATGATGTTCTCCCAGGTCGGCGAGCAGGAGTCCTCAAAGTCGGCCATGAAGCAGCGCACCGGGGCGTTGAGTGCGTTGATGACCATCTTGCGCTCGACGGGCCCGGTGATCTCGACGCGCCGGTCGGTCAGGTCCTTGGGCACGCTCGCGATGCGCCAGTCGCCGCTGCGCACCTCGGCCGTGTGCCGGAGGAAGTCCGGCTGGGCACCGTCATCCAGCTGCAGCTGGCGATCGCGCCGCGCGTTGAGCAGTTCCAGGCGGCGCGCGTTGAAGCGCCGATGGAGGCTCGCGAGCAGCTGCAGGGCGAGGGGTGTCAGCACCTCGTCCTGGCGTTCGACCTGCTTGCCGAGGATCTCGACCTTCGGTCCCGCCGGATCGCGCGAATACACCTGTCCTTGGCTGTGGGCGTTCATGGCTGCCTCAATATACGGCCGTTCGGGATGAAATTTGACTGTAGAAACTTCACACTGTTAATTTCACAAGCCCGCTACCTAAGGCCACTCCGGCGGTTGGACATATGCCGCAACTGCTGCGTAAAGGTCATTTTCTCGGCGCCAAGCTGCGCGCGCTGCGTAAGGCCAACGGGCTGACCCTCGAGGAACTGTCGGTGCGCTGCGTGCAGCGCGACGCCGCCGTCGGCCCCTCCGTGTCATACCTCAGCATGATCGAGAGTGGCAAGCGCACGCCTTCCACGCAGCTCCTGGAGCTCCTGGCGACGGTCTTTCAGCGCCCGAGCGCCTGGTTCCTGGATGAGAGCGCGGGCCTGGAGCTGGCGCCTGCCGGGGCCGGCCAGAGCACGGCCCGGGTACCGCTCGAGCCCGCCTTCCTCTTCTCCAAGACCCTGCTGCAGGCGGCCATCCCGGAGCTTCTGGCCCAGACGGGCACCAGCGGTCGGCAGTTCGCCCACCTCCTGATCCGCTCCCACCAGGAGCTGTCGCGCAACGACTTCCCGGATCTTGAGCGCGCGGCCGACCAGGTGAGCGAGCGGCGCTTCCCGTTGACGGTGGATGACCTCATGCGGCTGTGCCGGCGCCATGGACTCGAGATCCGCTGGTTCGAGCGCAAGCCGCTGCTGGCGCGCGACAAGGACCGCGAAGTGCGCAGCATGGTGCGCTCGTTCTTCGAGCCGCCGCGTATCATCTATGCCAACAAGGCGCTCCAGGCCGATCCCGCCCGGCTCAAGTTCGACCTCGCGGCGCACATCGCGCACAAGGTGCTGCACGGCGGAGACGGTCTGAAGTCGGCACACGCAACCGGCGGGGAGATGGGCGGAAGCCCGGAAGGCGCCTCGTCCGCCATCGGCATGAATGCCCGGGACGTGCTGCACGCCTGGCGGGATTTCGAGTGCAGCTTCTTTGCCGGCGCGCTGCTCGCACCGCGCGTGCCGTTCCGGCGCTTCCTCGCCCGCGAGCGCCACCGGGTCGAGGCGGGCGCGAAGCTGCAGCTGACGCCCGCGGTCGTCATGCGGCGCATGACCAAAGTCTCTTCCTACCCGTACTGGCACTTCTTCGATGCCTATCCACCCGGCTACCTGCGCGCGGTCTACCGCGGCAACGGCATTCCGCTGCCGTGGGGAAATCTCGCCCAGGTGAGCGACCCGTGCCCGAACTGGGCGGTGTTCCGCATGATCGACGGCGAGCACGGACTGAGTGGTTCGCAGATCTCGGTGCTGCGCGATGGCGAACGTTCGCTCCTTTATTGCTGCCACTCGATCCGCGTGCACGACATGGCCGGCAACCCGCACGTGCTGTCAGTCGGCGTGGACCTCGCCCCCGCGCTCGCCACCCACAGCGTCGCGAGCGAGGCCGTGGTGGACTCGATCTTCCGTGAGTGCCTGCACCGCCGTGGCGAGGGGCGCATCCCCAAGGCCGCCGCGCAGGTGTTGGGCGCCGTGGCCAAGGTGCTCAACATCGCCTGGATCGAGGATGCGCTGGCGCATCCGGCACGCATCATCTGCCCGCGCAGCAATCACTGCCCGCGCCCGGAGCGCTGCGAGGGTGCCCGCCCTTCGCGCGCCCGCGAGATCGCGGACGTGCGCGATGAGATACTCGGCCGCGAGGCCTGATGGCTTAAGATCTGAGCCCTCCCATCCGGAAAGCCCCGACACCCATGCTGCCGACATCCTTGCGCCTCGCCCTCGCCGCCGCAGTGCTGGCAGGCGCGGCGCCCCTGCTCGCCGCTGCCGTCGATCCCGCGACCGAACAGGCGGACGTGCTCGCGTGGCGCCAGCAGCGCTTCGCCTCCCTCAGCGGCGAGAGCGGGTGGCTGACGCTCGCGGGGCTCTACTGGCTGAAGCCCGGCACCAACTCCTTCGGCAGCGGGGCGGCGAATGACCTGGTCCTGAATAACTCCGCGCTCGCCGACACGGCCGGCTCCTTCGACCTCGAGGCGGGCACGGTAACTTTCAGCGCACGGCCCAGCGGCGGCGTGACGCTCGATGGCCGGCAGTTCGACGCCGTGACGCTCAAGAGCGATGCCAGCGGGGATCCGACCATGCTCGCCAGCGGCCCGCTGCGCTTCTTCGTCATCGAGCGCGCCGGCAAGCTTGCAGTGCGCGTGCGCGACCTGAATAACCCGCGGCGCCTGGAGTTCCGCGGGCTCGAGTACTTTCCGATCAGCAGCGACTGGGCGATCAGCGCGCGCTTCGTACCCTACCCGGCCGGCAAGCACATCCGCATCGTCAACATCCTCGGCATGGAGGAGGATGACGTGTCACCCGGAGCGGTGGTGTTCAGCCGTAACGGCCGCACCTTCAGACTCGACACGGTCCTCGAAGGCCCGAACGAGACCGAGCTCTTCATCATGTTCGCCGACGCTACCAGCGGTCAGCAGACCTATGGCGGCGGACGTTTCCTCTACATCCCGCGACCGGCCGGAACCACGGTGCTGGTGGATTTCAACAAGGCCTTCAACCCGCCTTGCGCCCTCAACGACTTCGCGACCTGCCCACTGCCTCCGCCGCAGAACCGGCTGCAGCTGCGCGTCAGCGCCGGAGAGCTGACGTACGCCGGCGGCCCCGCGCACACCCGCTAGCAGCAAAGGCCCAACCCGATCGAGCGTGGGAGCCGCGGCGGCGCGGCGCCAGCGACGCCCTTCAGACCGGCATGAAGATGGTGGCCGGGTGCTCCAGGGACTCTTTGAGCGCCTGGATCATCGCCGCAGCGTCATAGCCGTCGACGAAGCGATGATCGAACGAGGACGACAGGTTCATGGTCAGCCGGATCGCGATCGCGCCCTCGATCACCACCGGTCGCTCGATGGCGCGATTCACGCCGATGATGGCCACCTCGGGGGCGTTAATGATCGGCGTACTGGCGATGCCGCCGAGCTTGCCGAGGCTCGTAATCGTGATGGTGGAACCTGCGAGCTCCTCGCGCTTCGCCTTGTTGCTGCGCGCCGCCTCGCTGACGCGCCGCATCTCCGCGGCGAGCTCCCACAGACTGAGGTTCTGAGCGTCATGCACGACCGGCACCTTCAGCCCCTCGGGGGTCTGCGTGGCCACTCCCAGGTGCACCGCCGCATGCCGCACGATCACGCCACGCTCGGCGTCATAGTGCGCATTGCACTGCGGGAAATCCTTCAGCACCCGTACCAGCGCGAGCGCCAGGAAAGGCAGGTAGGTGAGGGCCGCGGCCCCGCCGGGGGGCTTGCGGTTGAGGTGGCGCCGCAGCGAGTCGAGCTCGGTGATGTCGAGCTCCTCGATGTAGGCAAAGTGCGGAATGTTGCGCTTGGCCTCGCTCATGCGCTGCGCGATCACGCGGCGCAATCCGATGACCTTGATCTCCTCGGTGGCCGCGGCCGGCGCGCGGTTGCCCGGCACCGCCTTGGGTGCTGCACGCAGCGGCGTGGCTGTGGCGCCGCGGCGCGCGACGAACGCCTCGAGGTCCTTGGGCACGATACGGCCGTTGGGGCCCGAGCCGGATACCTGCTGCAGGTCGATCCCGGCCTCGTGCGCGCGCCGCCGGATGGCGGGCGACGTTGCGATGCGTGCGCCGCGCACGGAGAGTTCCACCGGGGCGGCGGCGCCATTGCCCCCGCTGTGGCTGAGGACCGCTGCGGCGGGAACGGCTGGCGCTGCGGCGGGCGGCTCGGGCGCCGCGGCGCTCGTGCCGGTTTCGATTACGATGAGTTCCGCGCCCACCGGCACCATGTCACCGGGAGCACCGGTGGTGGAGACCACCCGGCCGCCAACGGGAGCCGGAACCTCCACCGCAGCCTTCTCCGTCATGACCTCGACGAGCACGTCGTCCTCGGCCACGCTGTCGCCGGGCTTGACGCGCCAGTTGACGATCTCGGCCTCGACCGTACCTTCGCCGAGGTCGGGAAGCTTGAACACGTAGTTGCTCACGTCGACTCCATCACGAGCTTCAGGGCGGCCGCGATGCGGGCCGGTCCCGGAAAGTATTCCCATTCGAACGCGTGCGGGTACGGGGTGTCCCAGCCGGCCACGCGCTGGATCGGCGCCTCGAGGTTCCAGAAGCACTGTTCCTGCACCGTCGCTACGAGCTCCGCGCCGTAGCCGCCGAAGCGCGTCGCCTCGTGCACCACCACGCAGCGCCCGGTCTTGCACACCGAAGTGCACAGCGTGTCGACGTCCAGGGGCGCGATGGTGCGCACGTCGACGATCTCCGCATCGATCCCGGTAAGGCGCACCGCGGCCTCGGCCACGTGCACCATGGTGCCGTAGGCGAGCACCGAGACGTCGCGTCCTTCGCGCACCACCTGCGCCTTGCCCAGTGGCACGGTGAAATGCCCCTCCGGCACCTCGCCACGCGGATGCGAGCTCCAGGGGATCGCCGGCTTGTGCGGGTCGCCGTCGAAGGGACCGTTGTAGATGCGCTTGGGCTCGAAGAACACCACCGGGTCCTCGCCCTCGATGGAGCTGATGAGCAGACCCTTGGCGTCGTAGGGATTGGAGGGCATTACGACCTTGATGCCGCACACGTGCGCGAACAGTGCCTCGGGACTCTGCGAGTGCGTCTGTCCACCGCGGATGCCACCGCCGCAGGGCGTGCGGATCGTCACCGGAGCTGAGAACTCCCCGGCCGAGCGGTAGCGCAGCCGCGCCAGCTCGCTCACGATCTGGTCGAAGCCCGGATAGATGTAGTCGGCGAACTGGATCTCCGCCACGGGCTTGAGTCCGTTGGCGCCCATACCGATAGCCGCCCCGATGATGCCGCCCTCGGCGATCGGGGTGTCGAGTACGCGGTGCTCGCCGTACTTGCGCTGCAGCCCCTCGGTGGCGCGGAACACGCCGCCGAAGAAGCCGACGTCCTCGCCGAGGATGACGACGCGCGGATCGCGCTGGAGCATCACGTCCATCGCTGAATTGAGCGCCTGCACCATGTTCATGCGTGCCATCGCTCAGCCCTTCTGCGCCAGCGGGGTACTCGCCGGACGCGCGGCGACCCCGGAGTCCTGCAGCGCCCGCAGCTCATCGCGCTCGCGCGCAAGATTCGGCGGCATCTCCTTGAAAACGTCCTCGAACATGGTGAGCGGGTCGAGCGAGGGGCCGCCGGAGAGCGTGCCGTAGGACTCGGCCTCCTTCCAGCAGGCGGTGACGTGCGCCTCGAGCTCCTTTTCGAGCCGGGCATGGCGCTCCTCGGACCACTCTCCGAGCGCGATCAGGTGCGCCTTCAGCCGCTCGACCGGATCTCCGAGCGGCCATGCGCGCCATTCCTCCTTCGGGCGGTAGCGCGACGGGTCGTCGCTGGTGGAATGCGCGGCGGTGCGGTAGGTGACGTGCTCGATAAGCGTCGGACCGCCGCTCTGGCGCGCGCGCTGCGCGGCCCACTGGGTGACCGCGTAGACGGCGAGGAAATCGTTGCCGTCGATGCGGATTCCGGGGATGCCGTAGCCGGGGCCGCGCTGCGCGAAGGTCTTGTGTTCCCCACCGGCGAAGCCCTGGAAAGTGGAGATCGCCCACTGGTTGTTGACGAGATTGAGGATGACGGGCGCTTGGTAGACACCCGCGAAGTTCATGGCGTAATGGAAATCCGCCTCGGCGCTCGAGCCCTCGCCGATCCAGCTGGCCGCAATGCGGTCCTCGCCCTTGATGGCCGCAGCCATCGCCCAGCCCACGGCCTGCGGGAACTGGGTGGCGAGATTCCCGGAGATCGAGAAGATGTTGCCGCTGCCCCAGTGATACATGATGGGCATCTGGCGGCCCTTGCACATGTCGTGCGTGTTCGAGAGGCACTGGCACATGAGGTCAACCAGGTTGCGCCCGCGCACCACGTGCAGCCCCTGCTGCCGGTAGGACGGGAACAGCATGTCCCCGGGCGTGAGCGCCATGCCGGCCGCCACGGCCACGGCCTCCTCGCCGGTAGACTTGATATAGAAGGAGATGCGCCCCTGGCGCTGGATCTTCTGCATACGGTCATCGAAAAGCCGCGTGAGCAGCATATGCCGCAGCCCGACCTGCAGCTCCTCGGGCTCCAGGTGCGGGTTCCAGGGTCCTACGGCCCGGTTGTCGTCCCCCAGTACCCGCACCATCTGCAGCGACAGTTCCTCGGTGTCACGGGCGCTGGCCATGACATCGGGACGGCCCACCGCGCCGGCCGGGGAAATCTGAACATAGCTGAAGTCCGGCTCCTGCCCGGGACGTGCGGGAGGCGAGGGGACGTGCAGGCGCGACCGTGGGGACATTAATGCAGCCTCTTGAGCGGGTCCTGCGGGCTTGCGGGCAGGACTTCAAGTTGGGCAGGATTGTAGTCGCCTCACACCGGTAACACTACGTGAAGCCCAAACACACCTTCCGTGGCGTCGTGCTGCGCAACGCCCCGCGCGCGCCGGCCGCCGCGACCGGACTTAATGCCGCCGCGCGGGCCGCGGCGGGCCCGGCGCGCGTGCGCGTAGGACGCGAAGTCGCCGGACGCGGCGGTAAGGGCGTCTCGGTCATCAGCGGCCTGCCGCTGGAGGCGGCCGGCCTTGCCGAGCTTGCGACCCGACTGAAGAAACTCTGCGGTGCCGGGGGCGCGGTCAAGAACGGTGTGATTGAGATCCAGGGCGATCACCGCGAGCGCCTCGTAACGGAGCTTCTCAAGCTTGGCTACGCCGCCAAACAGTCCGGCGGCTGACTTGCCGGAGCGCGGGCGAAGTGGTATCTGCCTGCGAATATTGCTATAGAGGTCATTCGGGTGAAGCAGCGCTCGGGGTCCATCGTGCAGAACCAGCAAGAACCAACACCACAGCACAGCCGCGGCGGCGATGTCATGCTGTTCGCGCGCAATTTCTTCCGCCATCCGCGCATGCTCGGCTCGATCGTCCCGAGCTCGCGCTTCCTCATCAAGCAGCTGCTCGAGCCGATCAACTGGGGGCGTGCGCGCGTCATCGTGGAGTATGGCCCGGGGGTGGGCGGCATCACCGCCGAGGTGCTGCGTCACATGCGCGCCGACGCAACACTGGTCGCCATCGAGATGAACCCGGACTTCGTGCGCTACCTCGGCGAGGCCATCACCGACAAGCGCCTGCGCGTGGTGCAGGGCTCCGCTGCCGACGTCGACGAGATATTGCGTCGCTTCGGCTTCCTGCGCGCCGACTACATCATCTCCGGCATCCCCTTCAGCACCATAGCAGCGCCCGTGCGCGAACAGATCCTGCGCAAGACCCACGACGTGCTCGAGCCGGGCGGCGCCTTCCTCGTCTACCAGTTCTCCACGCGCGTGCTTGAGGACCTGAAGCGGGTGTTCGGTTACGTCGGCCGCAAGTTCCAGCCGCTGAACGTGCTGCCCGCGCACCTCTTCATCTGTCAGCCAACCGCGGCCTGACGGGCCGCTACTGCGCGCCGGCGCGCAGCGTGCGCAGCAGCTCTTCGCCGAAGTAGCCCGCCGGGATCGTGCCCTGCTTCATGAACTCGACGTGGAAGCGCTTGGCGGTGAAGCGCGAACCGAGCGCCTGCTGCGCGCGCCGGCGCAGCGCCAGGATCTGCTCCTTGCCGAGGCGATAGGTGATCGCCTGCGTCGGCCAGCGCGCGTAGCGCGTGATCGCGCCGCGCGCGGACTTGCAGCTCGCCTGCTTGGCGTCGAGCTTCAGCGCCTGTGAGTCCTGGCAGGAGCCGGGCAGAAAGTCGAGCACCTCCGAGAAGAGCGTCACCGCCTCCTCGAAGGGCAGCTTGCCGGTGTGCAGCCCGGTATCGAGACGCACGCGCAGGTCGCGCATCAGCTGCCCGCGCAGCTGGTAAAGATGTTCCTCGGGCGTGTAGAAGCCCTGGGGAGCAGCCTTCTGCGGTTCCGCCGGCAGAGCTTCTGAGTACAGCGCCCAGCCTTCCGCGGCCATGGAGTCCTGCCACATCGAGGAGGAATCTTCGACCGCGCCGGGGGTCAGCCAGCGTACCGCGGCGATTTGGTCGCGATACTGGGTCATCACCTTGTAGTGCCAGTCGTGCCCGGGGAAACCCTCGTGCGCAGCGAGATCCGGCATCGCTGCGTAGTTGTGCTCCTGACGCAGCTCCGCCTGGTTGTCATCGGTCGGCGTCACGTAGAAGCGCCCTACCCCGCTTTGCTTGAACGGCGGGGCCGGGTAGTAGGCGGCGCCCTCAATGGATGCGCGCAGGGGCGGGGGCGTGACGGTGACGTCCAGGCGGTAGTCAGCCGGGACGTCGAAGAGGCCGGTGGTGCGTGCATAGGCGACCAGGCGCTGCCCGGTGCGGCGGTAGCCCTCCGCCATTTCCGCATCCGTGTGCGGCGCGTTCTGGCTCATCTGCTCGAACACCGCGCGCACGGTAGCCTCACCCGTCGCCTGCGCGGGCCACTGGTGGCTCCTGGAGATCTGCCTGGCGAGCTCCATCATCTCGGCGCGCGTCGCCTGCACGATGGGCCACGAACTCGCGTAGAGCTCAGCGGCGGTGGTGTTCACGCGCAGGTTGTTGCGCAGTGCCCAGTCGTACTCGGGGGCCCCGAAGACGAAGCGATCGGCGCGGTAAGGAGCCTTCAGCGCCCCCGCCCCGTCCGCGCGCACGTCCTCGAAGAAGGTGGTGGCGATGAAATCATGCAGCTGGCGGTAGGCGGCGGCGGCCTGGTTTCCCGCCTCCTGCAGCTCGTGCATCAGGGCATCGCGGCGTGCCGGCGGCAGGTCGGTGGCGGCCAGCTGCGGCAGGGACTTCGCAAAATAATCGGCATCGGCCGCCGCGCTCTGCAGTCCGAAGTCGCGCAGCACACGCCAGTCCGGGGCGGTATGCGCCTCGAGGCCGGCGCGCAGCTGCTGCTGCGCGATCGCAAGATAGGCCGGGATGGCGCGGGTGCGGGCGATGACCCCCTGCCACTCAGCATCGGTGCCGTAGGTCGCGGTGCCCGTGGCGGTCATGCCCTGAATCTGCCAGTCGACACCGCGGAAGGGCTCATCGACGTAGGAATCGAGGCTGCGCAGCTGGTAGCGCCGCACCTGGTGCTCGTGAAGGAGGAACCCGATCTCGGCAAGCGCCACCGAGCGGTCGATGCGGCGGCGCGCCGAGAGATTGGCGGGCGCGAGGGCCGCGAAGCGCGTGCGGAACTCCGCCAGATGCGCATCCTCTTTCTGCAGCGCCGCGGGTGAATAGTCGCGCAGTCGCCCGTCGATGCCGGCAAGACTCGGGTCGAAGGCCGAACCGCCGAGGTAGGTGGCCACCACGGGAAACTGCCCGAGCACGTAAGTCACGTACTCGTGCTCAACGCTGGCGAATTTCTCATCCGCGCTGTGGCGTACCGTCACAGGCTGGGCCACCGGGGGCTGGGCGTGCGCGGCGGCGGCGAGTACGGCGGTGGCGGCCAGGGAGGCGGTACGGCGCCAGATTCGATTCACGGTAGATCCTTCAGCGGTGCGGGAACGGAATTGGCGCCGAAGCATACGCCGTGACAGCGCCCGAAGGCGATGGCGTACCCCCTAAGAAGCGTTGACAGCGGCGCGCGCGCCCCCCGATCCTCACCCACATGGGCCTTTCGGACACCGAGCGCAGCCGCTACGCGCGCCATCTGGTTCTTGCGGAGCTCGGCGCCTCCGGACAGGAGCGGCTGAAGGCGGCGCGGGTCCTGGTGGTCGGAGCCGGGGGCCTGGGTTCCCCGGCTGCGCTGTATCTTGCGGCCGCAGGTGTCGGCACGCTCGGCCTCCTCGATGCCGATCAGGTCGAGCTCTCCAACCTGCAGCGCCAGATCCTCTTCGACACGTCCCTCATCGGGCAGCCCAAAGCGACCGCCGGTGCTGCGCAGCTGGCGCGCCTTAATCCCGATATCCGTGTGATACCGCACCAGCTGCAGCTGCGTGCGGCGAACGCCCTTGAGCTCATCGGCGCTTACGACCTGGTGCTTGATGGCACGGACCGGCTGGCGACGCGCTACGTCGTGAACGACGCCTGCGTGCTGTTGCGCGTGCCGCTGGTGTCGGCGGCCATCCACCGTTTCGAAGGACAGCTGTTCACGTATCTGCCCGGCCGCGGCCCCTGTTACCGCTGCCTGTTCGCGCAGGCGAGCGACGCCACGGTCGCAAACTGCGCCACCGCCGGTGTCCTGGGCGTGCTGCCCGGCGTAATCGGGGCACTGCAGGCCACCGAGGCGCTCAAACTGATCGCCGGGATCGGCTCACCGCTCAGCGGGCGGCTGCTCACCTATGATGCGCTGGACATGCGCTTCAGCGAGTTTCGCCTGCAGCGGCGCCCTGACTGCGCCGTGTGCGGCGATACCCCCTCCATACACCAACCACAGGATCCACCCTCCATGAGCCGCCCTGGCGACACCCCCGACATACGCCACCTGTCCGCACCTGACCTTCAGGGCTTGCTGAAGAGCGCCGGCAACAGCCCGCCGCCCCTGATCGATGTGCGCGAGGTCCACGAGTTCGACGCCGGCCACCTGCGCGGCTCGGTCAACATCCCCTTAGGCCAGTTGCCGGGGCGGCTCGGCGAAATCGCCGCCGCTAGTGCCCCCGTCTTCATCTGCAGGAGCGGCGGGCGCAGCTTCGCCGCCTGCCAGATGGCGCTCGCGGCCCATATCGCCTCGCCTGCCAATCTCGAGGGTGGACTCCTCGGCTGGGCCGCTCAGGTCGACCCGGCGCTGCGGGTCGCCTGAAGCGGTACGCGCCGCTGTCAGCCCTGGCGCGGCTTCACGTAGTACTCCATGACCGCCTGCTCGAGCAGTTCCGGTGGCAGCAGGCCCTGCGCGACGATGAAATCGTGGAAGGACTGGGCGTCGAACTTCGGACCCAGTGCCAGCTGCGTCCTGGCGCGCAGCGTCTCAAGCTTGGTGTAGCCGAAGAAATAAGCAGTCGCCTGGCCGGGCGCGTTGAAGGTATAGCGGTCGACTTCCTGCTTGGACATCGGCTCGGAGAGCATCACATCCTCCATGAGGATGCGCTTCGCCTCGGCGGGCTTCATCAGCCCTAGGTTGAGCATCGGGTCGAGGAATGCCCGCGCCGAGCGCTGCAGGCGCGCCTGCAGCACGCCGAACTGGCCTTCCGGACTGAGATAGGGCTTGACGATGGCTTCCGCGTACAGTCCCCAGCCCTCGACGTTGGCGCTGTTGAAGGCGAACACCGCACGCGCGGTGGATACGCCGTGCTCGATCATGCCGCTGAACTGCAGCTCGTGACCCGGGCGCGCCTCGTGCGCCGTCAGCATCCAGCTGATGGCCTGGAAGTTGAAGTCATCCAGCTCCGCCTTCGACTCGGCGTTTGGATTGGAGGTCGGCAGCACGAACTCGCCGAGCTCCCCGGTGTTGCCGAGCAGGCGCGGCGGATTGAAATGCGGCGCCGGCACCGAGGCTGACTCTGCATTGCTGGCGAGCCGGATCGATGCTGCGCGTTGCGGCAGCGTGATGAGCTTCTGATCGCGCAGAATCTGCTCGATGCTCGCCAGGCGCTCGTGGTAGGTGTCGAGCAGTTTGTCGTTGGGAATGCGGTCCTTCTTCAGTTCGCGCAACACCGAGCGGTAGTCGCTGGCGGGCCAGCCATGGGCGTGCGCGATGCTGATTGCAAGCGCCTGCAGCTCATCACGCGTCTGCTGGAATGAGAACAGCGCGCGGTCGATGAGCTCGTGCGGCTCCATGGTGACGCCGAACTGCTTGAGGTTGTCGGCATAGATCTCCGGCGGCAGCAGATTGGTCTGGCGCGCCCGCGGCAGGATGGTCGCGCGAATCCACTTGCCGTAGGCGTCGACCTCGGCTGACAGGGTGGCAAAGTCTTTCTGCCAGCCCGTAAGCCCGCTCTTCTGAAATAGATCGCGGATGCCATCCAGGTACTGGTTCTGGTTCTTGAGCTCCTCCTCCACTTCCACCGACCAGGGGAAGACGAGCTTCGGATCCCCGAGGCGCTCCTCGATGCGCTCGCGCGCCAGCTTCGTGATCGGCTCGTAGCCGCTCGCCGTGCCGGCGTAGCGCTTCAGGCGCACGAGCGCGGCCGGATAGCGGGACTTCGCGACCCGCTTCTCGAGCAGCTGGTTGAAGCCCCCGAAGAGCGCCTGCGGCAGATCGAAGTACGGCAGCAGCAGGCGGTCCTGCAGCTCGTTGGTCGTGCGCTGATCCTGCGCAGCCTTGAGGAGGATCGCCAGATCCTGGCGTACCAGCGGGTCAGACTCGCTCTTCAGAGCTGCCTCGTACTGCTGCGCGACGACGGTCAGGTCGGCATCCTGGCGCTCGATGGTGCGCGGCTTGATGTCGAAGATCTCCGCGTCATAGCGCTCAAGGCCGAGCACCGAGGCCTGCTCAGGCGCGTACTTCGCCTGCATCTCGAGGAGCTTGTTGGCCTCAGCGTTGCTTGCGGCAATCCAGGCTGGCGGCTCGGCGGCCGCAATGGACCCGGACCCCAACAGTGCCGCGATCGTCAGTAAACGCAGGTTCATCTTCTCTCCCGGGTAGTGCCGCCGCGAGCGCGCGTAGAAATTCTGGGCGCGATTGTAGCCGTGCGCGCGCGACATCCCGCACCCTCGAGCGGTGGAACGAGTGGGCAGCGAGCCGAATGGTGGGGAGCTAGGGATGCCCGGGGCAGCGCGAGCGCGCGAACGCGGGGCGCGCTTCGGCGGCAGGCTCGAGCGTCACCCGGCGCTTGAGCAGTGCGAGCGCAGCCTTTGGCTCATCGACGAACTCGAACAGCTTCAGGTCCTCGCGCGCGATGGTGCCATGGCGTACCAGGGCCTCGAAGTTGACCACCTCCTGCCAGTAGGAGGTGCCGTACAGAAACACCGGGATCGAGCGATCGAGCTTCTGCGTCTGCGCCAGCGTCAGGATCTCGAACAGCTCGTCGAAGGTGCCGAAGCCGCCGGGAAACACCACCAGCGCGCGCGCCAGGTGCGCAAACCACAGCTTGCGCATGAAGAAGTAATGGAACTCGAACGACAGGTTAGGGGTGATGTAGGGGTTGGGCTGCTGCTCGTGTGGCAGCCCGATATTGAGGCCGACGCTGCGTCCGCCACCCAGGGTGGCCCCGTAGTTGGCCGCCTCCATGATCCCCGGTCCGCCGCCGGAGCACACCACGAGGGAGCCGCCGAAGGCGGCGCAGCTCCACTCGGTAACCAGGCGCGCAAGCTCCGTAGCTTCCTCCATGTAGCGCCCGAGAGGACCCCCGGCGCGCGCCCGCGCCGACCCGAAAAACACGACCGTCGCGCTGACTTCGGCGGCCGCCAGAGCGCGCAGCGGCCCCAGATACTCCGACACGATGCGTATCGGGCGCCCCTCATCGGAATCGATGAACCTCGGGTCGTGGTACGCCAGCGGCGGTATCTCGGACATTTAAGGCATCTCCTCAGTGCTCGAAGGCAGTGCGTCGGTGCGGCACTCTAACGAATCGGGGTACCCGCGTGCGACACTCACGGCGCGTGACAACGTTTGGCTCCCCACCCGTTCTGCTGTGTGCGGCGCTGCTGTCCGGCGCCGCCGGCGCGCCCGCGGCCGGCGCTGTTGCGGCGGCGCCTGCGGCCGCCTTGCCGGCTCTCGATGCGCACACGGTGCTGCTCGTGGTCGCGCCCCACCCCGACGATGAGACGCTCTGCTGCGCGGGGGCGATGCAGCGGGTGCTCGCCGCCGGCGGCAGTGTGAGCGTGGTGTGGCTGACGAGCGGGGATGGTTCGCAGCTCGGCTCGCTCCTGATCGAGAAGAGCCTGTTCGCCGATCCGCAGCGCATGCGCGCCTACGGCGAGCGCCGCATGAGCGAAGCGCGCGCGGCCACGGGTGCGCTGGGTGTGACGGCGACCGCACAGCTGTTCCTCGGTTATCCGGACGGCGGACTGCTTGCGCTGCGCACGAAATTCCGCTCACGCCCCTATAAGGCACGCTTCACCGCAGCGACCGCCGTTCCCTATGCCGATGCGCTGTTCCCGGGTCATCCCTATACCGGAGAGAGCCTGGAGCGCGATTTCGCCGCCGTGCTCGGGCGCGTGCAGCCGACTCTCATACTCGCCCCGAGTCCTTTGGACACCCATCCAGATCACCACGTCGCGGGCCTGCTGGCGATCGAGGCCGCGCGCCATCTCGGTGCCGAGGCGGTTCGTTACTGGATCGTGCACGGTGGCGCGGGCTGGCCGAGCCCGCGGGGCCTCGTGCCGGGCGTTCCCCTGACCACCCCGCCGGTCGGGGTACCGTTGGCGCTCCGCGCCTTCACGCTCATCCCCGCCGAGGAGGACCGCAAACTCGCCGCGCTGCGGGACTACCAGACGCAGATGCAGGTGATGGAGCCCTTCCTGCTCGCCTTCGTGCGCACCACTGAACTGTTCGCGGAGGCGCCGTCGGGCGTTGCTCAGCGGTGACGCCAGGAGTCGAGCAGCCGGTCCAGTGCCCCGGCGATGCCCTCGCGCAGGCGGTCGAGCCGCGCGCGCTGACGCCAGTGGCGCCGGCTGATCTGGCGCGAGGCGCCGAAGTCGGCCATGAATAGCTGCGCGGCCGCCTCCGCCGCGGCGGCACTGGCGATCTCCTGATTGGCCTCCAGGTTCCAGCGGAAACTCCAGCGGTCGAGGTTGCTCGAGCCGACCGACACCCAGTCATCGCACAGGATCATCTTGGCGTGCAGCATGTGGGGCTGGTATTCCCAGATGGTGACGCCGCTGCGCATCAGCTTGCCGTAGAAGCGCCGTGCCGCCTGGCGCACCCACGGATGATCGGTGCGTGGTCCCGGCAGCAGCAGCCGCACGTCCACCCCCCGGCGCGCGGTACGGCGCAGGACCTTGCGAAAGCGCCGCGAGGGCACGAAATAGGCGCTCATGATCCACACGCGGGCGCAGGCGCGGTCGATGCGCCTCAACACGCCGCTCGCCAGCACCGAGCGCTGCCGCGCCTCACTGAGCGCGAGGCGCCCGGGCGCGCCGTGCGGGTCCGGTGTGCACACAGGGGGCTCGGGGAGCGCGAGTTGCGGCCCGAAGCGCCGCCAGGTGCGCGCGAAGGCGCGCTGCCAGTCCCCGACCACCGGCCCCTCGATCTTAAGCATCAGCTCGCGCCACGGACCCCGCGGCGCTTCGGGCGCAAATTCGTCGGTGAGCCCGGCCCCACCGACGAAGGCCACCCGTCCGTCGGCGAGCAACAGCTTTCGGTGATCACGCAGCAGGTTCGCGAGCCCCTTGCCGGGCGCGAGCGGGTTGAAGAAGCGCAGTTCCACCCCGGCGGCGCGCAGGCGGCGGCGGTCGGCGCGGCGCAGACCCAGGGCGCCGAAGCCATCGAGCAATACGCACACGCGCACACCGCGGGCGCTTGCGGCGCACAGGGCCGTAATGAAGCGCGTCGCCAGCGCGCCGGAGGCGATCAGATACATCTCCAGCAGCACGTAGCTGTGCGCGCCGTCGATGGCGGCCAGCATGCTCGTGAAGAACTGCGCGTTCTCGTGCAGGAAGTGGAAGGTATTTCCCGGTCGCCACGGCCAGCCGGTGGTTGTAAATTGCTGCGACTTGAATTCCGCGCTTAGCGCCATGAGGGAACAATGACCGACCCGATCCGCAGACGCCAGTGGCAGCTTTTGCTCCTGGCCGTCGTGTTCTTCAGCCGCGGCGCGGCCGCCGACGTGGTGGACTCGGTCAACGAGGTGCGCGCCGCGGGTTGCGCTGGCGGCACGCGTGCCCCGGCGCTCCAGCGCAACGCGGCCCTCGATGAGGTGGCGCGCCGCGTCGCAAAGGGTGCCTCGCTGCACGCAGCGCAGCTGCAGACCGGCTACCGCGCGGCGGGCGCCTATTCGGTCACGATCGGTGATGTGCCGCCGGATGGCAATGTGCGGCATATCGCCGAGACGCAGTTCTGCGCACAGAGCACCAAGGTGAATTTCAAGGATATCGGCGTGTGGCGCGAGGGGACGGACGTGTGGCTGATCCTCGCCGAGCCGCTCACCACCGTGGGCGCCACCGACCGCGGCGCCTTCAGCGACCGGGTCCTCGACCTGGTGAATGCCGCGCGCGCCAGCGCGCGGCGCTGCGGCACCGCCCTGCTGCCGGCGGTGCCGCCGCTGTCGCGCAATGCAACCCTTGAGCGCGCGGCACAGGAGTACGCCCAGGACATGGCGACCTTCAGCTACATGGACCATACCGGCCGTGACGGCTCGGCTCCCCATGAGCGCATCACACGCAGCGGTTACCGCTGGAGCGAGACCGGCGAGAACCTCGCGAGCGGCATGCCGGCGCCGGATGCGGTCGTTGATGGCTGGCTGCGCAGCCCCGAGCACTGCGCAAACCTCATGGATCCGGCGTACACGCAGGTGGGAGTGGGCTTCGCGGTCAACCCGCACAGCGACGCCGGTACCTACTGGGCGCTCGAGTTCGGCCGCCCCGCGGGCAAGTGAAAGCGGCTGGAAATTGCGTAAGATTCACGCCCTGCGCAATTTAAAGACACGGAGCGGCAATGGCTGAGGTTGAAATCCACACCGGGCACGGCCACGAAATCGATGACTTCGGGCGCCGCGTCGGCGTGCTGGTGGGCCTGATCGGCATCGTGCTCGCGCTGGCGACCATCGGCGCGCATCGCGCGCACTCGGCGACCATCATCACGCGCACGGAGGCCAACGATAAGTGGGCCTTCTACCAGGCCAAAAAGGAGCGCGCGCACCTGCAGGAGGTCGGCGCGGAGCTGGCCGAGGCGCTCGGCAGCGACCCGGCGCGGGTGCGGCCGGTGATCGCGAAATTCCGCGGCGACGAAGAGCGCTACCAGCGCGAATCCGAGGACCTCAATCGCGAGGCGCGCGCGCTGGAGGATGAGGTCAAGCACATGGAGGGACGCGCGCTGTGGCTGGATCTGAGCGAGGGCTTCCTCGAGCTCGGCCTGGTGCTGTCCTCGCTCTACTTCCTCGCCAAGCGGCGCTTCTTTCCGGTGTTCGGCGCGCTGTGCGCGCTCGCCGGCACGGGCCTGGCCGTATGGAGCCTCATCATCTAGCGAAAGGCTCGCTCGGGTGCTCCAGCGCGATCACCAGGCCGGCCACGAGGTAGAGCGCCGCGAACCATGCCAGGCTGTGGGTGAGGAAGGTGTGGGTCGTGCCGTAGATCAGTGAGGTTCGCTGGAAGTAGGCCGTCGCCTGCACGGCGCCGATGAGCACGGCCGCCGTGGCCACCAGCACCAGGATGGGACCTACCGCGGAGCGCGTGGCTCCGCCCCCGAGCGGGGCGCGCGCGGGCGCCGGCAGCCGCCCGAACCAGGCCGCCATGACGATGAGCCCGAATGCCGAGCTTATGTACTGCAGCAGGTGACACATGGGTCCGGTGTAGCCGGCGAACGTCACCGGCGCGCTCAGGGCGGAGACGCGCCGCACGACCCAGCCATCGGTATGCGTGAAGGAATCCCAGAGCAGGTGCGACCACACACCTACGAGGATCGCAGGCACCGCAAATACCCAGGCGCTCCACTGCGTCCGAAAAGACGCCAGCGCGTTCAGACACAGCCAGCGCGAGCGCGGTGACAAAAGCGCGGTCAGGGGCCGCCGCAGCAGGAAAATCACCAGCAGCATGAGGTACCCGAGGGCCAGGTCGGTGCTGTAGGACGCCGCGAATTCGTGCGTCTCCGGCATCAGGTGCTCGAGGTTGGAGGGCAGGAAATACGGCAGGTCCGGGGCCATGGCACCGATGATGAGGGGGGCGGTGCGTAGGTAGCGCAGCCCGCGCAGGGGCAGGATCGCGGCCGGGTGTGCGAGGGTGAAGGGCACGCGCCTTCAGCCGCCCGGGGCGGCCGCGGGAGTCACGAACAGCTGGAAGTCCTGCCCCACCCAGTTCCCGCCGGTGCGAAAGGTGAACTGCAGCGTACGCCCCGCGCGCAGGCGCGGGGTATCGATATCGAGCAGGTGCAGGCCGAGCGCATTGGGGCGCGTCTCCTGGTCGCGCGCGTCGGCCCAGCCATCCACGCCCCAGCGGATCGCGCCAGGGGCGCGCAGCGCGATGGTGAGCGCACAGCCCTCGGGGATCTGCGCCACGGGCGCCTGCTCGGTCCAGATGAGGCGCTTGAGCAGCGGGCGCTCGCCGCGGTAGCGCGCCCACACGGCGGCCGGGCGGTCAAAGGGGCGCTGCAGTTCCCGCGAGGCGGCAAGCTTGAGGTACTCCGCGTGCGCCCACACGAGCGGCATCGCCGCCCCGGTGGGACGCCCAGGGGCCAAGCCGCGCGCCGGGATCGGGGCGCTGTCCCACACCTGCTCCGGCAGCATGCCACCGGCGGAGGCCATGCGCGCCATGGTCTCAAGATACGGCAGCGGATCGCGGCCGGCGCACAGCTCGTAATGGCCGCGTTCGCCGCTCAGGAGCGGCCAGGCGCGACCGCGCCCGGTGCCATCATAGGCACTGCCATCATCGTGTTCACCGTAGCCATCCTCGTTGTAACGGTGCCAGCACGGACCGTAAGGGGTCTGCACCTTCAGCAGCGCGTCCGCGATCTTCAGCGTGCCAAGGATGAGCGGGTCCTGCGGGGCGCGCAGCCCGAAGCGCACCAGCTGCAGGAAGTCGACGCTCACCTGGGCGCTTACCGGAAGGTTCGGGTCGACCATGAGATTGCGGATGGGCAACAGCTTATCCGGTGCGGCGCGGTCGCCGGCCAGGGACTCGCGCGGCGCGACGCGCACGTAGTAACCGGGCACGCCATAAAGGCGTGCGAGCGGCATGTCGCGCACGCTGGTCCACGCCTCCAGTTGCGCGTTCCAGTAGTCAGCGAACGCCAGCGCCAGCTCGCGGGCATCGGCGGGCAGATAGGCAGCGCCCGCCACCAGCGCCGCGATGCAAACGGCGAGCGTAAAGGTATTGAGGCCGGCGTCCTCCTCCCAGCGGTCCTGATCGGTCACCGGACCCTGCCGCACCAGAAACCCCAGTGCCCGCAGCACCATGTCGGTGACTGCCGTGCCGGCGAGCGCCGCGCGCTCATCGAGCGCGGCCGCCAGCAGCACCGGGAAGGCGGTCTCATCGAGCTGCACCCCGAGCCAGTGGCCGGTGCCACCGAGCCACTGGTTCTGGTTCCAGTGACCGTCCTCGTTCTGGGTGGCGATGAGGTACCCCAGGGCATTACGGGCCTCACGCAGCGCGCCCACCGCGAGCAGCGCCCCGGCGCTCTCGCACAGATCGCGTGGCCACACCAGGTGGTAGCCCTCGCGTTCCTCACGAGTGTTGCCCCAGGGCACGCTCAGGCTCGCCACCATGGCCCCGGGGTAGGTCTTGTCCTGGTGCACGCGCAGCACCATCGTCGAGATCTGTACCTGGGCGGCGCACGCATCGGGCAGGTCGGCCGCCAGCGCCTCCTCGGGCGCGTTCGCCGCATGCCAGCGCGTCCAGGCCGTGAGCTGGCGCTCCCAGGAAACCGAGAACGGCTCGGTCAGCGCGGTGCGCGCGAGCGTGGCTGCCGCCTCCGTGCTGCCCGCGAACCCGAGCGACAGGAAAGCGTGCCGCGGCAACTCGGCCCCGAGCGCCACGTTCCCGGGACCGGCGCTGTCGTACGACCAGGTCATGGCGCCGTTGTGGGCGAAGTCCTGCCACAGATCACTCGTGCCGACGTTGCCGGCGCTCACCCGAGCGAAGGCTTCGGTCTGCTCGGGCGTGACGGCCAGCACTGCCAGCGCATACGGCCCCTGCTGCGCGGTCAGCGCGCGGCGCCCGCGGTATTCGAGCACCCTTGCCACGTTGTTGGCTCCCGTGCCGCCCACATGTGGCGCCAGCAGCGCATAGGGCCGCAGCGTCGCATCGCCGCTCAAGGCGACCTCGATCAAGAGCACGTCGCGGTGCTCGCAGGGTGTCACGCGCAGGGTGAGTTCGAAGCGCTCATGGCGGTGCACGATGTGTACTGCCGGGGTGCCGGGGACGGCCAGCTGCAGCTCGTGCTGCCACAGGCGCTTCACCTCGACCCAGAACCCCTTGCCGTCGCTGACGATGAACCCGAGGTCGCGGATCTGCGGCACATCCACCCGCGGGAAATAGACTTCGTTGACGATGCCGCCGCCGATGGTGAACCACAGGCGCGAGGAGCCGAGCGAGCACCCCACCATCTCCTTGGCGCTGCTGCTCCAGGTCGGCGCAAGACCGGGAGCCCCGGGTGCGGCACCCATCAGCGCGCGCTGCCGGAGCGCGGCGCGGTGCCATCCAGCAGCAGACGGCCGCCGCGCTGCCGCCACAGCCGCAGGCCACCGATGAAGGCGTTGCGGTTGTCGCCCAGGCGTGTTCCTGCGGGCAGGCGCTTCAGGCGCGCGGCGTTACCGCCGCCGAGCACCACGTAGTCGACCTCGAAAGCGCGCCGCAGTTGCTCGACGACCTCGTCGACGCTCGCGCGCCATTTCCTGTTGCCCCGCAGCCTGCGGCCGCGCTCACCGAGGTAGTCCTCATAGCTCAGGCCCTTGCGGAAGCTGACATGCCCGAGCTCGGTGGGCTCGATGATCCCGTCGATGATCAGCGTCACGCCGAGTCCGGTGCCGAGCCCGAGAAACAGCATGCGGCCGCCGGCGTAGCTGCCAATGGCCTGCATGGCGGCGTCGTTGACGATGCGCACGGGCTTGCCGAACGCGCGCGCGAAGTCGTAGCCGACCCAGCCGTTGCCGAGATTGTGGGGCTCGGCGGCGATGCGATCGCGAAACACGACGCCCGGGTAACCGATGGAAACTGCATCGTAGCTGAGGCGCGGCGCGAGACGCTTGAGCTCGTGCACCATGCTGGCGGGCGTCAGCTTCGGCCCCGAGGCAAACTTCAGCTCGCTGCCGCGCGCATCGACGCGAAACTTCACGTGCGTGCCGCCGACGTCGATGACGAGGATGCGGCGCGGGGTCCGGGGGGTGGCGGCCATGCGCTTCGGATTCTGGCCTTAATCAGCGGCCTTGACCATCAGTCCTTCGATGCACGCCGGCGCGCTGCAGCACACGCCCGCGCCTCAGAAAAGGCCCGTGATGCGACCCTCGTCGTCCACGTCGATGGAGTTGGCGGCCGGTACCTTCGGCAGACCCGGCATGGTCATGATGTCGCCGCAGATCATGATAACGAACTCGGCGCCGGCCGCCAGGCGCACCTCGCGCACGCTGACGATGTGTCCCTGCGGAGCGCCACGCAGCTTCGGATCGGTCGAGAATGAGTACTGGGTCTTGGCCACGCACACCGGGTAGTGGCCGTAGCCGCTGTCCTGCAGCTGCTGGATCTGGCTGCGCACTCGCGCGTCCGCGGCGATGTCGGCGGCGCGGTAGATCTTGGTGGCGATCGCCTTCATCTTGTCCCAGAGGCTGGCGCTGTCCTCATACACGAAGTGAAAGCCGCTCGGCTCGTCGCACAAGCGTATGACCTCGCGGCCGAGCTCCAGCGCGCCCTTGCCGCCCTCGGCGAAGTGCGTGGCGGCCACCACGCGCACGCCCTGGCTCGCGAAGCGCTCGATGAGGAGCTTGATCTCGCGGTCGGTGTCCTCGGCGCGCCGGTTGATGCTCACCACGCACTGCAGTCCATAGTTGTTGCGCACGTTGTCGATGTGGCGCTCGAGGTTGACGCTGCCCTTCTCCAGCGCCGCCAGGTTCTCGCTCTTGAGGTCCACGAGCTCCACGCCACCGTGGTACTTCAGCGCCCGAATCGTGGCCACCACCACCGCCGCGCTCGGCCTGAGGCCAGCCTTGCGGCACTTGATGTCGACGAACTTCTCCGCCCCGAGATCCGCGCCGAAGCCGGCCTCGGTGACCACGTAGTCGGCCAGTCGCAGCGCCGCGCGGGTCGCGATCACGGAGTTGCAGCCGTGGGCGATGTTGGCGAACGGACCGCCATGGATGAACGCCGGGTTGTTCTCGAGCGTCTGCACCAGATTCGGCGCCAGCGCCGTCTTCAGGAGCGCGGTCATCGCCCCATGCGCTTTCAGATCGCGCGCCAGGATCGGGTGCCGGTCGGGGCGGTAGCCCACGACGATGCGTCCGAGGCGCTCCTTCAGGTCCTTGAGGCTCGTGGCCAGGCACAGGATCGCCATCACTTCGGAGGCCACCACGATGTCAAAGCCATCCTCGCGTGGCACGCCGTTGCCGCTGCCACCGAGCCCCACCACGATGTGGCGCAAGGCGCGGTCATTGACGTCGACAACACGGCGCCAGGTGACGCGGCGCACATCGAACCCGAGCTCGTTACCCTGCTGGATATGGTTGTCGATGAGGGCGGCGAGCAGATTATTGGCGAGCGCGATGGCGGCGAAGTCGCCGGTGAAGTGCAGGTTGATGTCCTCCATCGGCACTACCTGCGAGTAACCGCCGCCCGCGGCGCCGCCCTTCATGCCGAACACCGGCCCGAGCGCCGGCTCCCGCAGGCACACGATGGCGCGCTTGCCGAGCTGGTTGAGCGCATCGCCGAGCCCGACCGTGGTAGTGGTCTTGCCCTCCCCGGCTGGGGTCGGGGAAATGGCGGTGACCAGGACCAGCTTGCCCTCGGGACGGTCGCCGAGCTTGGCCAGATAATCGAGCGATACTTTCGCTTTGTAGCGACCGTAGGGCTCGAGACTGTCCTCGGGAATCCCCAGGCGCTCGCGCGCCAGCGGTGCGATCGGCTTGAGTTTTGCGCGCTGCGCGATCTCGATGTTGCTCGGGACCGGGACGGCGGGGGTGTCGCTGGGCTTCGCAGACATGTTTTGGGCCGTGAGTGCTAGTCGCGGGGCGGCCATGCTATCAGAGCGCGAACCGCCCGCGCAGGCGCGGGTTGGCTACAATCGGCGCCGATGCTGTGGCTCAAGGCATTTCATGTGGTGTTCGTGGTGACCTGGTTCGCCGGGCTGTTCTATCTGCCACGCCTGTACGTCTACCACGCCGCGGCGACCGACAAACTGTCGCTGGCGCGCTTCATCGTGATGGAGCGCCGCCTGTTCTTCATCATGACACTGGGGGCGCTCCTGGCCGTGCTGTTCGGCATCGGCATGATTATCGCGTCCCCCGGCTACCTGCAGCTTGGGTGGCTGCGCGCGAAGCTGCTGCTGGTGGCCGCCCTCGTCGGCTACCACGCCTGGTGTTACCAGCTGATGCTCGAGCTGCGGACGGGCCGGGCGCCCCGGACGCAGCGCTGGTACCGGCTCTTCAACGAGGCGCCGGCGCTGTTGTTGGTGGCGATCGTGGTGCTGGCGGTCGTCAAACCCTGACGCCGCGGCCGTGAGGAGCGCGCCGCACGGCGTGCGCGCCGGCATCACCAGATGCGAACCCGTTCCTCGGGGGCGATATACATCTTGTCGCCCGGCTTCACGTCGAAGGCCTGGTACCAGACGTCGATGTTGGGGAGCGGGCCGTTGACGCGGAAGCGCGACGGACTGTGCACATCAGACATCACCAGTTCCCGCAGCGAGCCTTCACGGTACTTCTCGCGCCACACCTGGGCGTAGGCGAGGAAGAAGCGCTGATCACCGCTGAGGCCGTCGATCACCGGTGCGGGCTTGCCCTCGAGCGAGATCAGGTAGGCCTCGTGCGCCATGTTGAGGCCGCCGAGGTCACCGATGTTCTCGCCGATGGTGTTGGCGCCGGAAACCTTGAGTCCGGGCAGCGCCTCGAAGCCCGAGAACTCCTTGATGAGCTTGTCCTTGCGCAGATCGAAGACCTCGGCATCCTTGGCCGTCCACCAGTCGTTCATGGAGCCGTCGGGCCCGAACTTGCGGCCCTGGTCATCGAAGCCATGGCCCATCTCGTGCCCGATGACGGCGCCGATGGCGCCGTAGTTCACCGCCGCGTCCGCGTTGGGATCAAAGAACGGCGGCTGCAGGATCGCGGCCGGGAACACGATCTCGTTGTTGAGCGGATTGTAGTAGGCATTGATCTCCTGCGGGGTCATGCCCCACTCGCTGCGATCGACCGGCTTGTCGATGCGCGCGACCTGGTAGTCCCACCACCATTGCGAGGCGCGCCGCGCATTGCCGACCGGGTCATCGGCCTTGATGACCAGGGCGGAATAGTCCTTCCACTTGTCCGGGTAGCCGATCTTGGGGGTGAAGCTTGCAAGCTTCTCGTGGGCACGCGTCTTGGTCTCGGGCGTCATCCAGTCGAGCGCGTCGATGCGCTGGCTGAGGGCCGCGCGCAGGTCCGCGACCAGCTGCTGCATCTTGGCCTTGGATTCGGGCGGGAAGTATTCGGCCACATAAAGCCGCCCGACCGCTTCACCGACCGCGCCATCGACCGCATCAACAGCGCGCTTCCAGCGCTCGCGCTGCTGCGGCTGCCCGCGCATTGTCTGGCCGTAGAAGGCGAACCGCGCACGGTCGAAGCGCTGCGGCAGGTAGGGCGCGTTGTCGTTCAGATAGTGGAAGGTGAGAAAAGCCTGCAGCGTCGGCACCGGGGTGTGGTCGAAGAGCTTCGCCAGGTCGCGGATCGCAGTGAGCTCGCTCAGTACCACGTCCTTGCGGCCGCCGAGCTGCTGGGCATCGAGGAACGTCTGCCAGGGGAAACCAGGTGCGTAGGCGAGCAGCTGCGCCTTGGTGCGCGGGTTGTAGGTCGCATCCACGTCGCGGCGCTTCTCGATCGGCCACTGCAGCTTTGCGACCGCGGTCTCGAAGGCCATGACCTCGCGCGCCTGGGCGTGCGGATCGCTGCTGCCCCCGAGCGTCAGCATCTGCGCGATGTAGGCCACGTATTTCTCGCGCAGCGCCTGTAGCTGCGGGTCATCCTTCAGGTAGTAGTCGCGGTCCGGCAGGCCGAGCGAGGACTCGCTGATCATGACCGCGTAGCGGTCGGGGTCCTTGAAATCCGGTATCAGCTGCACATCGAAGAGCGTCGCGTAGCCGGTGCTGCCGAACAGGCGCGCGATGTCCGCGCGCGATTTGGCGGCGCCGATGCGCTCCAGATCCTCATGCGCGGGAACCAGGTCATGCGCCTCTATAGCAGCCTCGTCCATGTACGCCGCGTAGTAGTCACCGATCTGCTGCGCGGGGGTGCCGTTGGCGGCGTGCGCCGCGGCGGCCTTCTCGATGATGAGCCGCACGCGCTCCTTGGACAGTTCATCCAGCCGGTCGAACGGGCCGAAGCTCGACCTGTCGGCGGGAATCGCGAAGCTGCGGTCCCAGCTGCCGTTGGCAAACTCGAAGAAGTCATCGCCCGGCTTAACGTTGCGGTCGCCCGCGCTCAGGTCGACCCCAAAATCACCGATCGCGGGTTTCGGGGCCGCGGCAGCAGGAGCGGCGGCGGCGATGACGGGGGCGGGGACGGGCGGGACGGACACAGGCTTTTTCTCCTCGGCAGGCTTGGACGCACAGGCGGCAAGCGCGAGGAGCACGGCCGCGCAGCACAGTGGCTTCATAGAATCGGGACCCCTGAACTGAATGCAAGGGCGGCATGATACGGCAGCCCTGCATGGCCGGTGCCGCTCATGCAACTAAATGTTTTCGTTCAGCTTCCGGGACACTCCGCCCGCCGAGAAAACCCCTCGGTCCGTCTCAGGCTTCAGGTGAACTCGCGCACCAGATCTGCCCACACGGCCGGTGCCTGCGGTACGCCGGCCTGGACTTCTGTGCCGAGATACAGGAACCCGACGATGGCGTCAGCGTTCTCGAACCCAAGCGCGCGCTTTACCGCATCGTCATAAGCGGCCGCGCCGGTCTTCCACATGGCATTGAAGCCCAGAGCCACGGCCGCCAGCATCATGGCTTCGGCTGCGGCAGCCACCGCCAGCAACTGCTCGACCGGGGGCACCTTGGCGGAAGCGGTGTTGAAGTGCGCGCCCACCGCGACGATGAGCGGTGCACGCAGCGCCTTGGCGCGCTCGCGCTGCAAGGTCTCCTCGCTCACCTTCTCGTGCGTGCGCGCCAGGTGCGCGGCGAGCAGTTCACCGAAGCGCTCGCGCGCCGCGGCCCGCACCACGACGAAGCGCCACGGGCGCAGGCGCCCGTGGTCCGGGGCGCGCGCGGCGCTTGCGAAGATCAGGCTGAGTGCCGCCGCATCGGGGGCCGGCTCGCTCAGTGCGCGCGCCGAACGGCGCGTCAGTAGCAGGTCTATGGCTTGCATGGCCGCATTGTCGCAGACTTCGGCCAGGATGCTGGTCACCGCCGAAAGCTGCGAGCGCAACAAGGGGCCGATACTTGAGGTGCTGCGGCGGGAGCTCGCCGCGGCACGCTCGGTGCTGGAGATCGGCAGCGGCACGGGGCAGCACGCAGCCTACTTCGCCGCCCAGCTGCCGCAGCTCACCTGGCAGGCGAGCGAAGTCCCCGCGCTCCTGCCCGCGCTCGAGGCGCGGCTGCGGCTCGAGGCTGCGGTCAATCTGCCTGCCGCAGTTGCGCTCGATGTGCGCACCGTGCCCTGGCCGTGCGCGCCGGTGGACGCCATCTTCAGCGCCAATACCCTGCACATCATGGGCATGGACGGCGTGCGCGATTTCTTCCGCGGCGCGGGCCCCGCCCTCGCAGCGCACGGAACCCTGTGTGTCTACGGTCCTTTCAACTACGCGGGCCGCTTCACGAGCGACAGCAACGCGAAGTTCGATGCGTGGCTCAAGGCACGCGACGCACGCAGCGGCATCCGCGACTTCGAGGCGCTCGAGGCGCTGGCGCGCGTCGCCGGACTTGCGCTGGCGGCCGACCACGCCATGCCGGCCAACAACCGCACCCTGGTGTGGCGGCGGGCACCGGCCGCATCGTAGAGTGGCCCATGGCCAGCATCAGCCCGCAAGCGATCCGCGATGCCATCCGCGCGATCCCTGACTATCCCAAGCCCGGAATAATCTTCCGCGACATCACAACGCTGCTGGGCGATGCGCGCGTGTTCGGCGCCGTCATCGACCAGCTGGTCGAGCCCTGGGCCCAAGCGGGCGTCGCGCACGTCGCCGGGATCGAGGCGCGCGGCTTCATCCTCGGCGGCGCGATGGCGCACCAGCTGTCGGCCGGCTTCGTGCCGATCCGCAAGAAGGGCAAGCTGCCGCACGCGACCGTGAGCGTCGCCTACTCCCTGGAGTACGGGCTGGATGAGATGGAGATGCATCGGGATGCCGTGCAGCCCGGCTCGCGCATCATTCTGGTCGATGACCTGATCGCAACCGGCGGCACCGCCACGGCCGCCGTGAAGCTGCTGCGCTCGCTCGGCGCACAAGTGCTGGCGGCCTGCTTCATTGTCGACCTGCCGGATCTTGGGGGTTCAAAGCGCCTGGCCGAGCTTGAGGTGCCGGTGCGAAAGCTGGTGAGCTTCGAGGGCGACTGACGCCGCCGGCTCGGCGGCGCGATTCGTCCGAATTATCGAGCTATTTCAATAGGATGTGGGCGCAGAAGCGTCCAACATTACGTTGTGGTCATTCGCCGTTTGCAGGGCGGGAATACGCTCATAATACGCGCGCCCTGGGAACTGGGAGCCTGCCCGGCTGATGAGCGTCCTGAACGCACATGAGCCGGTCAGGCACCCGCCAGGGTGAAGCTGCGCATCCCCTAATTCTGGAGACTACATCGATGTTCAAGAAGCTCATTCCCGTCGTTGCGTTTGCCCTGATTGCCGGTCCGGTGTTCGCCGCTGACACGGCCCCGGCCTCCACGCCGAGCACCACCGCCTCGGGCAAGCACAAGAAGCATCACAGCAAGTCACATAAGAGCACCTCGACGCCTGCAGCCACGCCGGCTCCGAAGTAAGAGTTAGTACTCGCTAACTTTAAAAGGGCCCCGTCCGCAAGGACGGGGCCCTTTGCTTTTGGGCGCAGGGCTTGCGGGCGCCGCCAATCCGGTTCAAATTCCGCCCATGGATGGTAGCCAACAGACCGCGATACATCAGGCGCTGGTCGAGGTCCAACATGCCGTGACGAGCATGACCTTCCCGAGCTGCGATCAGGAGGACCTGATCGAGGCGATCGATCGGGTCGAGGGCGAGATGCACACCGGGCACCCGAACCTCGCCGTGATGTGCCGCTTCCTCAACTCCATTGCCCGCAGCCTGCGCGCGCAGCCCGAGGCGCGCGAGGCGTGCCTTGCGATCGAGGACGCCATCGGCAAGGCCGGCATGCCCAGCACCTGGCAGTCCGGCGTCTGATTCAGCCGAGCGCGCGCACCAAGCTGGCGCGCCGCAAAGAGCGCGGTACGTATGAGCGCGCTACGGTCCATGCCATCCTCGACGAGGCACTCTACTGCCACGTGGGATTCAGCCTCGAGGCACAGCCCTACGTCATCCCCACCGTGCACGCGCGCGTCGGCGAGCACTTGTATCTGCACGGTTCGGTGGCGAGCCGCATGCTCGGCGCTCTCATCCACACCACGCCCGTGTGTGTGACCGTGACGCTGCTCGACGGGCTGGTGCTGGCGCGCTCAGGCTTCAACCACTCCATGAATTACCGCTCGGTGGTCATTCTCGGCACCGCCACTGAGGTCAGCAACGAGGGCCAGAAGCGCGCCGCGCTCGATGCGCTCGTCAACCGCGTACTGCCGGGGCGTGCCGCCGAGGTACGCGCCGCGAATCCGCAGGAGCTGAACGCGACGAGCGTACTCAGGCTGCCGATTGCAGAGGCCTCCGCCAAGATCCGCAGCGGGCCGCCGCACGATGATGAGGAGGACTGCGCACGCGGCTGCTGGGCGGGCGTGCTGCCGCTGCGGCTGACGGCGCTGCCGCCAGAGCCCGACCCGCGCCTGCCTCCCGGCATTGCGCCGCCCGAGTCACTCGTGCGCTGGTCGCGGGGCGCGAAGCCCACCGGCTCCTAGGGGCGCGCGCAGCCGCCGCAGCGCCACGCACAGACATTGCGCACCCGCTGCCGCCCCCGCTAAGTTGGGTGCGATGTTCAGCGCCCTCTCCCAGTGTCTGATCCTGCTGGCCGGCTCGGTGTTCATGGTCACCGTCGCCCGACGCCTGGCGTTGCCCACCAGCATGGGCTATCTCGTGGTCGGGCTCGCACTCGGCCCTTACGCATTCGGCGTGGTATCCGATTCGGGCGCGACGCGACTGCTGGCGGAGCTCGGGGTGGCGTTCCTGCTGTTCACCCTGGGACTTGAGTTCTCGCTGCCGCGCATGCTGGCCATGCGGCGCGAGGTATTCGGGCTCGGGGCGGCGCAGGTCACCCTCACCGCCTCGGTGTTCGCCGTGCTTGCGCACGTGCTCGCAGGCGTGCCCTGGCTCGTGGCGGTAGTGCTCGGCGGGGCGATCGCCATGAGCTCAACCGCGATCCTGCTGCAGCAGCTGACCGAGCGCTCCGAACTCAACCGCACTCACGGGCGTCTGGCCTTCGCCATGCTGTTGTTCCAGGACCTCGCCTTCGTGCCCTTCCTGGCGTTGGGATCGGTGCTCATCTCCGGCGAGGACCAGCTGCAGCTGAGCGCGGGCCTGGTGCCGGTGCTCGGCGGCGTGCTGGCGATCGTGGCGGTGCTGGCGGCCGGGCGCTGGCTGCTGCGGCCGCTGTTCCACGTGATCGCGCATAGCCGGCTGCGGGAGCTGTTCACGCTCACGGTGCTCCTGGTGGTGCTGGCCTCGGCCTGGGTCTGCCACAGCGCGGGGCTTTCGTTTGCGCTCGGTGCCTTCCTCGCCGGCATGATGCTCGCCGAGACCGAGTACCGGCACCAGATCGAGGCGGTGATCCGCCCGTTCCGCGACATTCTGCTCGGCCTGTTCTTCATCTCGGTGGGGATGCTGCTTGATCTGCGCCAGCTCGCGCGGCCGGCGGAGCTGGCGACGGTAGTGCTCATGCTGGTCACCCTGGTGGTGCTCAAGGCGCTGCTGGCCGCACTGGTGACACGGCCGTTCACCAACTCGCGCTTCAAGGCACTGCGCACCGGCATCGTCATGGCGATCGGCGGGGAGTTCGGCATCGCCCTGTGCAGCATCCTGCTGCAGGCGCGGCTCCTGCCCGCGGACAGCGGCGGCGCGCTTCTCATCGCCATGGTGCTGTCGATGGTCTTAAGTCCCCTCATTCTCAATAACAACAAGCGCGTCGCCCGCTGGCTCCTGGGCGAGCAGGCACCGCTGCGCACGGCGAGCGACCGCGAAGAGGCGGCCACCCACGAGATTGCCGAGCGCGACCACGTCATCCTGTGCGGCTTCGGGCGCGTCGGTCAGAACGTGGCGCGCGTGCTCGAGTCGCAGGGCTTCGAGTACATCGCCCTCGACCTCGATCCGGCGCGCATCCGCGCCGCCCGCCAGGCGGGGGACCCGGTGATGTTCGGGGATTCCTCGGACGAGGAGATGCTCGGCAAGGCGGGCATCGCGACCGCGAGCGCTGTCGTGATCAGCTTTTCGGACCCGGCGACCTCCATCGGCATCCTGCACAGCGTGCGTCGCGTGCGCCCCGAGGTGCCGGTGCTGGTGCGCACCCAGGACGACGCCCGCATCCAGGAACTGCAGGATGCCGGGGCCACGGACGTGGTCCCGGAGACTTTCGAGGCGAGTCTGATGCTGGTCTCGCACGTGCTCATGCTGCTGCACGTGCCGGTGTCGCGCGTGGTGCGCATGCTGGGCGAGATCCGCAACAGCCGCTACGCCGTGCTGCGCAACCTGGTGCGCAGCGGGGATGCCCGCCCGGTCGATGAACTCAGCGAGCACCGCGAGGAGATCAAGTCGGTCGTGATTCCGCCGGGGGCATGGTCGGTGGGCAGGAGCCTCGCCGAGGTGCGTAGCCATGGGGTCGAGGTTGCCTTCACCGGCGTGCGCCGCCACGGCATCCTCGGCCGCGAGCCCGCCGGCGACACGGTGCTGCGCGATGGCGACATCGTCGTCATCTACGGGCAGCCCGAGGAGCTGGAGCGTGCCGAAGCGGTGCTCCTGGCGGGTTGAAACACCGAAGGGCGCGCCCCGGTAGAATGGCGCCCCGGCCACGGTGCCGGGAGCGCACGCGAACCACGGAGCCGCCCATGCACAAGAGCCGACTCGCAGGATTCATCATTGACTGCCAGACGCGAGATTTGGAAGCCAGCGCCCGCTTCTGGGGCGCAGCCCTCGGGATGAAGAGCGAGGCGGCCGCGCAGGCTAGCGAGGCGCTATACCGGCGCCTGAGTACCGCCCCGGATGAATTGCACGTGGAGGTGCAGCAGGTAGAGCACCCGAGCCGCGTGCACCTGGACATCGAAGCGGACGACATCGACGCGGAGGTGCGGCGCCTCGAGGCCCTGGGCGCGCGCCGCGTCGGCGCGGTAAACAGCTGGGTGGTGATGGAGGCCCCGACCGGGCATCGCTTTTGCGTGGTGCGGGTGCAGCGCAGCGACTTCGAGGCCCATGCCAATACCTGGCCCTGAATGAAACGCGCCGACATCCACTTTCCGCCCAAGCACGAGCCGTTGCGCGATGACGTGCACGCGCTCGGCGCGCTCGTCGGTGAGATCCTGTACGAGCAGGGCGGCGAGCAGCTGTTCGCGCTGGTCGAGAGTGACCGTGTGACCGCGATTCGCGGCCGCAACGGCGAGGCCGCGGCGCGCGCGGAGCTGGCCGCGCAGGTGCGCGAGCGGCCGCCGGCGCTGGCGCGCGACCTGGTGCGCGCCTTCTCCATGTGGTTCCAGGCCGTCAACCTGGCCGAGAAAGTGCACCGCATCCGCCGGCGGCGCGACTATTTCGTCAAGGACAGTCAGCGCCCGCAGCCCGGCGGCGTCGAGGATGCCATCGCGGCGCTGCACGCGCAGGGACTGGATGCGCAGAAGGTGAGCGAGCTGATCGGCGCGCTGTCGATCGAGCCGGTATTCGCGCCCCACTCTACCGAAGCTGCGCGCCGCACCCTTCTCGGCAAGCAGCTGCGCGTAGCGCAGCGCCTGCTGGAACGGCTCGACCCGAGCCTGACGCCGCATGAGTCGAAGGGCATCTGGGACAACATCCGCATGGAGCTCACCAGCGGCTGGCAGACCGAGGAGCTGCCGCGCGCGCGCCTGACCGTCGCCGACGAGCGCGAGCAGATACTCTTCTATTTCACCGACGTGCTGTACCGCGTGGTGCCGGCCTTCTACGAGGAAATCGCCCAGGCGCTGGAGAAGGTCTACGGGGCCCAGCGTGGCGCGGTGCGCGTACCCTCGATCCTGCACTTTGGCTCCTGGGCCGGCGGCGACATGGACGGCAACCCCGACGTGCACGCCAAGACCATCCGCGAGACCCTGGCGCGGCAGCAGCAGGTGATCATCAACGCCTACTTCCAGGAATGCCAGGAACTGGCACGGCGCCTGTCGCAGAGCGCCAGCCGCGTGTCGGCTTCCGCCGAGCTCGCCAAGCAGCTCGAGCACTACGTCACGCTGCTGCCCGGGGCGCGCGCCATCACACCGGTGCGCCACGACCGCATGCCCTACCGGGTGTTCCTGGCGCAGATCGGCGAGCGTCTGCGCGGCGCCTTCGAGGGCCGCGCCAGCGGCTACGAGAAGTCGCGGCAGTTCCGCGACGACATCGCGCTCATCGCCAACAGTCTCAGGGCTAACAAGGGCGCCAACGCCGGCCTGTTCTACGTCGAGCGGCTGCTGCGGCGCATCGACGCCTTCGGCTTTCACCTCGCCACCCTCGACGTGCGCCAGCAGGCGAGCGTCCTGCACCAGGTGATCGCCCAGGGCATGGCCGATGAGCGCTGGCTGATGCGCAGCCGGCGCGAGCGGCGCGACCTGCTGGCCGAGGCGCTGGAGAAGGACCGCGGTCCGGTGACCGAGCTCGATGCGCTCGGCAAGCGCACGCTCGCGGTGTTCGACGCCATCATGCAGGGGCGGCACCGCTACGGCGCCGATGCCATCGGCTACTTCATCATCTCCGGGGCCACCGGCGCGGATGACATGCTGGCGGCGCTGCTGCTGGCGCACTGGGCCGCGGCCTATGACAAGTACAGCGGCGAGGTGGCGCTCGACATCGCCCCGCAGTTCGAGAGCGAGGAGTCGCTGCGCGCCTGTGGCGCCATCCTCGAGGAGCTGCTCGCCGACCCGCTCTACCGCCGGCACCTGGAAGGACGTGGCCGCCGCCAGTGCGTCCTGATCGGCTACTCGGACAGCAACAAAGAGGCCGGCACCTGCACGTCACGCTTCCTGATCCACCAGGCGCAGGCCGAAATCGCACGAGTGCTCGCGGCCGCGGGCGAGCGGCCGGTGCTGTTCCACGCCCGCGGCGGCAGCCTGGCGCGCGGTGGCGGCCGCATCGAGTCGATCATCAAGGCCGCCCCGGCCGGGGCCATCGACGGCGTGCTGCGCATCCGCGAGCAGGGCTCGACCGTCAAGCAAGGCTACGGGCTGCGCCCGATCGCCATGCGCACGCTCGAGCGCGCCTTCAATGCGCTGAGCCTCGCCACGGCCGCAGCGCACAGCGGACAGGCACACGCCGACTCCGCCGCGCACCTGGAGGTCGCCGCCCTGCTCTCGCACGAGAGCCGCGAGGCCTACCGGCGGCTGGTGTACGCGGGAGCAGAGTTCTACGAGTTCTTCCAGGCCGCCACGCCGATCGACGTCATCGAGCGCATGCAGATCGGCTCACGTTCGGTGCACAGGAGCGCGGCTGCCGGGCTCGACGCCCTGCTGCCGGTACCGTGGGTGTTCGCCTGGTCGCAGGCGCGCTTCATGCTGCCGGGCTGGTACGGCGCGGGCAGCGGGCTCGCGGCGGCCGTGCGTGCGCTCGGGGCCGCACGCGTGCGCGAGGCGTATGAGGGCTGGTTCTTCCTGCGCAATCTCATCGATGACGTCGAGACGATGCTCGCACGAGCCGACCTCGAAATCGCGCACTACTATGAGGACTTGAGCCCGGCACGCCTGCGTCGCTTTGGCGGCGACATCCGCGCCGAGTACCAGCTCGCCTGTCAGCAGATCCTCGCGATCAAGAACAGCCGCGAGCTGCTTGATTCCGATCCGACCCTGCAGCGCTCCATCCGCCTGCGCAACCCGTACGTGGACCCGATGAACCTCATGCAGGTCGATCTGCTGCGGCGCTGGCGCGCCGGGGGGCGCGCGGACCACGACCTGTTCGCGGCCCTGCTCGCGAGCGTCGGCGGCATCGCCGAGGGGCTGCAGAGCACCGGCTGATGGTCGCGACGCAGCAAATCAGCATCCGTGCCGCGGTGCGTGCCGATGCCCCGCTGGTGCTCGCCTTCATCCGCGAGCTGGCCGTGTACGAGCACCTCGAGCACCAGGTCGTGGCGACGGTTGAGGACATCGAGGCTGCGCTCTTTGGCGAGCGGCCGTACGCGGAGGTCGTGTTCGCCTGCCTCGAGGGGGTGCCGCTCGGCTTCGCCCTCTTCTTCCACAACTTCTCCACCTTCCTCGGCAAGCCCGGCATCTACCTCGAGGACCTGTTCGTGCGGCCGCAGGCGCGCGGTCTTGGCCTCGGCCGGCGGCTGCTGGCATGGCTCGCGCGCACGACACTTGAGCGTGGCGGCGCGCGCCTGGACTGGGCGGTGCTTGACTGGAACGAGCCCTCCATCGGCTTCTACCGTAGCCTCGGGGCCGTGCCGCTCGATGAATGGACGACCTTTAGGATGAGCGGGGCGGCACTCGAGGCGCTGGCGCGCGGCTAGCGTGGCATCGGCTGTAAGTCCTTAATAATTAGGTGCTTCTGAAGGCTCAGCGAGGGGCAAAGCGGGGTCCCGAGCGCCGGCTCAGGAACCCATAAGCACGGTCGTGTCGTAGCTCTCAAAGCCCTGGATGGCGCGCGCGTAGGCGTTGAACACCAGGCGCTCGGCGACCTTGTCAGCCCGGGGCGCGAGCAGCATGCGCAGCACGACATCATCGGCTGGCCGCGTCGCCTCCTCGGCCAGCAGCTGCTCGATGACCCGGGTAATACGATGGTAAATCTCATTCACGAAGCGCAGGTGAGCGCCGTCGTGCACCTGTTCGGCTCCGGGTCCGTAGGTGCCGCGGGCTTCCTCGGCCAGTTCGTGGAGAAACAGATTCAGGAGCCGCGCCTTGTCGACCAGCCGCAGCTCGGCATAGAACTGGATTTCAGAATTGAGGTTCATAACGCCCCCAGGCGGCCTACCTCATCACTATGCCGGGAAGAAATCAATGGGCTTGGTGATCGTGATCACGTCGACGTCTTCCTTGCCGAACTGCATCAGCCGCACCATGGCGACGATCTTCTGCTCGAGCTCCGGGTCATGCAGCTCGCTGGAGACCACGCGGCACATGGTGACGTCCCCGCTCGGGGCGATCGTGAACTCCAGCACCACCTTGCCGTGCAGGTCCGCGTTGTCGCGCAGCGCGCGCGCGTACAGGCTGTAGATGCGTCCCTTGTTCTTGTCGAACAGCAGCGCGATCTCCTCGGCTGAGCGCCCGGCCTTGCCACCGCCCCCGCCCGCGGTGGGCGTGCGGTTGTTGACGCTGCCGTGCACGATGCCCGAAGACACCGCCGTCGTGGTGTTGCCGGTGAGCGACCCGGCACCCGCGCCAAAGCCGCGACTGCTGTCGGCGGAGGTGATGCCGCCGCTGCCGGCGCCGACCTTGGAAGTGATGAGCGAGCGCTCGGCATGCGCATCCGCGCCCACCGCCCCGGAGAGGTTCTTGGTCTCGAGCGGCTTCAGGTCCATGACGTCGCGCAGATCGGCGAGCTCGTCCTTGACCTGATTCAGCTGCTTCTGCGCCTTCTCGTGCGCCTGCTGGTGCTGATCCACCGGCGGTGGCGTGACCAGGGCCACCTTAGGCTCGACCTTCGGCTTTTCCTGCGGCTTCGGCGGCGGCGGTGGTGGCGGCTTCGGCTTCTCCTCGAGCATGACGCGCGCCAGACGCTGCGGCACATCCTCGGTGGTTGGAGCTGCGGGCCTGGGCAGGAGCGGGAAGAGGATGCCGAGCAGCACCAGGATGATGAGCAGCACCCGCAGAATCTTGCGGAAGCGGACACTGGCCTCCGGGTCGCCTTCCCAGGGCAGCTCGTATTCGCGGTAATAGGGTGCGAGCAGCATGTCGTGCTTAACCAGGCTTGAACACGCCGGCAGCCACCGGCTTTTCCTTCTGGATGACCGCGAGCGAGATGCGGCCGTAGTCCGCATCCGTGCAGGTCGCCATGACGCGCTTGAGCACGTCGTAGGGGATGGCCTTATCGGCCATGATCGTGATCTCGCGCTGCGCGAGATCCTTCTCCGTCATCTCCTTGCCCACCAGCAGCGGGCGCTTGAGGGCGGCACGCAGCGGCTCCACCAGCGGACCCGGGGCTGCGCGGATGTCGGCAATGCTGGTGATGAACTCGCCCTGCACGAACACGTCGCTCTTGGTGATCATGACGACCACCGACTGCTTGGGCGCCGTCTGCGCGATCGACTGCGGAATCTCGATGCCCTTGGAGTTCTGGATGACCTCGACCTCGGTCGAGTACACCAAGAGGAACGCCACCATCACCGACAGGATGTCGATCAGCGGGATCAGGTTGAGCTGCGCATCGGCGCGGTTGCGCAGGTGGTGCTGCGCCATGCGCAGCGCACGGTTCGAAATACTCATGGGGGCGCTCCCTTGCCAGCGGCCGCGGGCGCCGCAGCCGGTACCGCGGCATCGGTAGCCGGCGCGTCGCCGATCGAGATGTCCGGGAACAGCTCCGCCTGCACCAGGTCCATGCCCGAGCCGCTCTCGAACACGCGCACGCGGTCCATGACCTGCACCAGGGTGTCGTAGGGCGTATCGGTCTCCAACAGGATCGTAGCTTCGGTCTTCTCCGGGAACTTCGCCTTGACGCGCTTCAGGTACTCAGTGAGGCCGTCGTAGTCATAGCCGTGCCCGGTGTTGGGGAAGGTCGCGAGCGGGCCGCTGTTGCGGTCGGTGACCTGCAGCAGGTCCTTGCGCACCATAACCTCCAGCACCAGTCCCGGAGGCGGGTCGCGGAACTCGGTCTGGGCCGCCGGCAGGTTCAGCTGCAGGATCACGGTGCGGGAGAACACCGCAGTCATGAGCAGGAACGTCACGAGCACCGTGAAGATGTCGATCATCGGCACGAGCAGCAGCTCGGCCGGCTTGCGGGAGTGGCGCTCCAGCTTGCGGTACTGGTATGAACGACGCATGCGGGACCCTTAAGCCCTGCCGACGAACGCGAGGGCCACCAGCTTCAGGCCGCCGCGGGGGCGGTCTGACGCTCGGTGATCGCGTTGAGGAACTTGACCGACGCCATCTCCAGGCTGTCGATCAGTTCGGTCGTCTTGGTCTGCAGGAACGCATGGATGAACAGCAGCGGCACTGCAGTCATCAGTCCGAACGCGGTGCAGTTCATGGCAACCGAGATGCTGGCCGAGAGCAGGTTGGCCTTCTCCGCCGGGTTCACGGTGGCCACCGCCTGGAAGGCGCGGATCAGTCCCATGACGGTACCGAGCAGGCCAAGGAGAGTGGCAAGGTTGGCGAAGGTCGCCAGGTAGTGCGTGCGCTTCTCGAGCCGCGGCACGACCTCCATGAGGCTCTCTTCCATCGCCTTCTCGATGTCATCGCGGCGGCGGGCGTTCTGGATACGCGCCAGGCCGTAGTTGAGGATGTGCCCGATCGCAGAGTCGGACTTCGAGGTGGCCTGCGCCACGCCGCGGAAGTTGCCCTGCGACAGCATCGGCACGATCTCATTCCACAGGCTGCGGTTACGCGCCGCGGCTGCCGTGAGATAGACGTAGCGTTCGATGGCGATCGCCAGACCCACCACGAACACGATTGCGATCGGGTACATGAAGTCCCCGCCGCCCTGAAAAAACCGAACAATTAAAGTCCACAGGTTCATCCGACACTCCCGCGCTCAAATGACCGCCACACAAGCACCAACACTAACCAAAACTGAATGACATAAGCCCAAAAAGCTGCGACCTGGCTCTCATCTGCGATGCTGCACCGGGGATATTTCAGGGCTTCGCGCCCGAACCCTGCGCCGCGTCCGGTTTTGCCTCGGCGGCCTGCGGCTTCAGGGCGTCGTAATAGCGGTTTTCCCGCTTGAAGACGTCCCGGTCCACCGGCTGCAGCACCTCATCCAGGAGGCTGTTCACCGGGCGACCGACCATATCGCCCAGATCCGAACGCTTCCAGGGAACGATATACAACACCTTGGGCAATTCACTGTTACCAGTCACATCCGTCGCCTCCAGGTTGAGGCGGTCCGGGCCTTTTTTGGCGGGGGCCTTGGCAGCACCCGCCTTCGCCGCAGGAGCTGCGACTGGTTTCGTCAGGCTCGCAGCGGCCGCTGACGGCGGCGCCACAGGCGCCGGGGTGGCCGCCCCCTGCGGGGCCGCGGCCGGCATGCTGCGGGTCGTATCCACACCCGGCTCGAGTTCATCCGGGCGCGGGATGGCCTTGCTCGGCGCGGCCGGTGCCGGCGGGGTCTGCGCCAGTACGCAGACAACGGGTAGCGCCGCGAGCATGATTGCGAGAAGCGTGGCGGCGCGAGCTTTCCGTGCGTGCATGTTCAACCTCCTGCCTTGGGCGCGGCCGGCGCCGCGGCCGCGTTGGCCGGGGCGGCGCCGGGGTCCGGCGCGGGGGCCGCTGGGGCGTCCGCCGGGGGCGGATTCGCCTCCGGCGCCTTGATCCCCAGGCGCTGCCTGAGTTCAGCGATCCAGCTGTTCACCGGCTTGTCCTCGCCGGTGATGGCCTTGTACTGCTCCAGCGCCTTCAGCGCCCGCTGCGGATCCCCCAGATAGAGGTCCGAGAGGACGCCGAGGTTCCGCCACGCCGGCGCATAGCGCGGGTCAGCGGCAATCGCCTGCTCGTAGGAGTCGGCGGCTTCCTTGAAGCGGCCACGCATTCTCTGCGTTACGCCAAGCTCGGTCCAGGCGAGCGCGTTGCCGCTCTCGCGGCCCACCGCGCCCTTGAGGCTCGCCTCGGACTGCTCGAGCTCACCCTGCTTGCGCTGCAACAGGCCCAGATCCACGAGCGGCGCGGCAAACTGAGGATACTGCAACGCCACCTGCTTGAAGCCCAGCTCCGCCTCGGTGGCGTTCCCGGCGCGCATGTAGCGCAGCGCGCGGTCAAAGTCGGCGCGCGCGGCGGGGGAGGCGTCGGGCCGTGGCGCGGCGCTCGCTGCCGATGCGCCCTGGACACCCGCCGCACTCGCAGGCGCTGCGGCGCCCTGCGTCGCCGGCGTCGCGGCCTGCGCCGCCACGGGCACCGGTTTTGCCGCGTGCGAGCTGCAGCCGCTCAGGAGCGCGAGCAGCCACGCCCCGCCGAGCGGCGCCACACGCAGGCTACTGGAGGCTCGTGACGACATCGTGTGTCACCTCCGTCTTGCCATAGCGCGCCGGCTTCAGCTCCGCCAGCGCCTGGAAGCTCTTGCGCACCGAGTCATCGTAAACTCCGTCCTTGGTGCGATCGGTGTTGAGCTCGTGCGCCTTGATCGCCTGTTCTTCGAACGGGTACACCTGCTCTTCGAGCAGCGCGTTGTACTCCTCGAGCTCCTCGCCCTTGAGATTCTTCGGGCGCTCCGAGGCCATGACGTCCTTGGCGAGCGTGCGGTAGAGCTCGGCCATCTCGTAGGTCGCCGCGGTCGTAACCTCGGCGACCTGATACTCGGCGGCACGCTTGTAGCCATCCATCGCCGTCTCGAGTGCGTCGCGCTTCACGATCAGGCTCTTCTTCAGCGGCGCGGTGAGGCGCACCGCGCGAAACGCATCACGCGCTGGCTGCGCGAGGGCGAGCTGCGACTTGGCTGCCAGGTAATGGGTGCGCTCGGTACGCTGCGCGCCGGCCTGGGCATCAGTGCTGATGATCTCGTGATACCAGCGATCGCGCCGCGCGGCATCCCCGCTCTTGTCGGCGTACTCGGCCAGGTGCCAGCGCGCCTCTTCCGCATCCGCAAGCGGCGCCGGATTGGCGGCGACGAATTTCTCGAGCATCCCGGCGGCCTTGCCGGGATTTCCGGCCTTGGCGTACAGATCCGCCGACTGGATCAGGGCCTCGCGCTGCACCGCCTTGTCCTCGCTCGGGTTGGCGGCGATGCGCTCGAACTCGGCCGCAGCCTCCCCCGGGCGGTTGGCGGCGGCATAGGCCACCGCGAGCTTGCGGGTCACGTCCGGCTGCAGCGGCGACTGCGGGAACTGCTTGCGGAAGTCCTCGAGCACCACGATCGCGCGGTCCCACTGCTTGAGGTTGATAAGCCCGGTGGCGGCGTCGTACTGGGCGTTGACGCGCACCTTGGCGTCGGGGGCGACCTGCGAAACCCGCATGAAGTCCTCGACCGCCGCGGCCGCCTCCCCGGCCTTGAGCTTCGCCTCGCCCTGCTTGTAAACACTCGCGGCCAGGCGCTCGGTGAGGTCGGCGCGCATCTTGTCGTCGCTGCCGGCAAGCGCACGGGCCTGCCCGAAGGCCGGCTCCGCCTTGGCGTACTCGCCCTGGTCGTAGTAGGACTGCGCGATGATCGTCCAGGCGATACGCTGCTTGGCCTGATCTACCGGCGGCTGGCGCGCCAGCAGCGCCTGCGACACCGTGATGGCACGGGCCCTGTCGCCGGCGGCGAAGATGTCCTCGGCCGCGTGCGTCAGGACCACCGCGCTCTCGGGATGTTCCGGAAAACTCTCGGCGAACTTCACGTCGGCGTCGGTCTCGCGGGCGTGCCAAGCGTCCTTCGCGGTGCCGGTAAGGCCCTCCCCGGCCTTCTGGTACGCGACCAGGGCGGCGTGCGCGGCCGCGGCAGACTTGTCGTTGTGCGGGTAGGCGTAGGCGGTGTGCTCGTACTCGGTCGCGGCATCGGCGTACTGATGGCTCTCGAAGAGCGCGTCCGCCAGGAGGTAGTTGGTGGCTGCGGAATCTGCGTCGCCGGGGAAGGATTTGAGGTAGTCGCGGTACCAGCGCGCCGCCTCCTCGTAGTCGGAGACCTTCTTCGACTTCTGCGCGGTGGCATGGAAGTAGGTGGCGACGTCCTTGAGGTTGGTCTTCAGTTCCTCGACCACCCGCGGATTGTCGGCACGGCTGCGGGTCTTCCAGTAGGGCGAGTCGAAGTTGTAGTGCTCGACGAACTCGTGTTTGCCATCGAGCACCAGCTGACTGAAGCCGCCCTTGTTGTAGGCGTCGATCGCGGCCATGTCGAGATCGGGCGCGTGGTCGCTGTAGGGGTCGCGCGCCACGAAGGCGCGGTATACCGTGGCGGCGTCCTGGAACCGCTGCTTGTCGACGTACAGGTCACCGAGCCGCGCGTACAGCAGCCACGTGTACGGCCGCTCGCCATGGCTCTTCACGTACTGTTCCAGGCTCGCGGCGCCGTCGTTGTAGGAGAAGGCGATGCTCATCACGCGCAGCGTGTCCTCGACCAGCTCGCGGTCACCACGCCTGAGGCTCTCAAGCTTCACCGGCTTCTGCGGATTGGCGCCGAGCTCGCGATCGAGCACGCCCCCGAAGGAGGGCAGGCTCTCGAGCGTCATCGACTGCTTGAAGAGTGACCAGCCGTGCTTGTAGAGGGCCTGCTGGTAGAAGGCCGAGGCGCCGCCGCGGCCGATCACGGCCGCATAGGCCTTCTCGGCCTCCGGGTAGCGCTTGTTGGAGAACAGCAGCTCGCCGCGGCGGAACTGCACCTCATCGATATGCGGGGTCTGCGGGTACTTCGCGACGATGCGGTCGAGCGTCGCCAGCGCCAGATCCGGCTGGCCGGTGGTCTCGTAGGCGCGCGCCAGCTGGTAGAGCACCTGATCGTTGCGCGGGTAGTCGGGGTAGGCCTTAAGCAGGGTGGTATAGAGCTTGATGGCCTCCCCGCCCTGCAGATCGACCGCCGTCACCTCAGTCTGCAGCCGCTCAAGTTCGCCTGAGTCGAGGTTCAGGTCCCCGAGGCGACGCATGGCCTCGGCGCGCAGCTTCGGGTCGGTGTTCTGCAGCTCGAGGAAGCGCCGGTAGTTTTCCATCGCCTTGGAGGCATTCGCATCGGCCGGGGTGTCCTTGTGCACCTCTACCTTCTTGGAGGTGAGATCGCCAATCGTCGCTGGCGGATTCCCCGACTGGGCGCGCAGCTGCGGAGCAGCGCCGAGGCCAGCAAGCACCATGGCACAGGCGGCGGCCACCGCATGACGCAGGCGCGAACTCATTTCTGGGGCTCCGGCGCCGGCTGGCTCGCGGGCTCGTCCTCGGCGCCCCTCTGCTCGGGCACCGCGGGCTTCGCGGGGCGCGCGGCGGCATCGGCGCCGCTCGCGGCGCGGTCGTACATCGAGCCGAGCGCAAAGCGCGCCTGGATCTGGTAGGCGGCCAGCCGGTCCTTCTGCTGCTCGAGCTCGCGCACGGCGATCCGGGCAAGATACTCGCGCTGCTTCTGTTCGGCGGCCACGAGGCGCGTCTCCAGGGTATCGATGCGCAACTTCAGCGCGCTCACGCGCGTTGCGAATTCGCCGGTGTTCTGCGGTACGGCCTTGCGCGCACGCTCCACGCGGATCCAGCGGCTCTGCGCCTCGTGGAGGGCGACGCTCAGGTCCTTCAGGCCGCGGTGTTCCTGCCACAGGCGTGCGCCGTAAGCATCGTTCAGGCGAAAGAACAGCACGCCCTTCACCAGGGCGAGCCGGGCCCGCATTTCGGCGTTGTCCGGTGTGTCCGGCGCTCCGGACAGAGCAGTCTCGACACGCTGGATGCGCGCCCACTGTTCGCGCTCCTCATCCGTGCCCAGCGCGGCAACGTTGTGCTGCGCCTCGATGTCGCGCAGCTCGTTCTCGAGGGCGACATCGCGCTGCTGCAGCTTGTCCACCGCCCCCGAGGACAGCAGCGCATCCGCGCGCGGCAGGCGCTCGAGGTAGGCGCGCTCGCGGGTCTCGATCATGTCCTGGTAGGCCACCATGTCATCGGAGTGCCGCTCGAGGGTGCCGCTCATGGCGACCAGTCCGCGAAAGTTCTTCAGCCCTTCCTGGAAGTCATTGCCGGCGAGAAGCGTATAGAGGTAGCGCGACTCCGGCGCATCCGGAAGCGTCTTCAGCTGCCATGCCCAGCCCTGCCTGGCATCGCCGTTACGGTCCTTGGCAAGGACGTGCTCGAGCATGTCGCCCTTCTCGATCGCCTCGATCGCGGTATCGAGCCGTACGTTCTCGGCATCGAAGGACTTCACCGCGCTCTCATAATACTCGGCCGACTGCGCGTTGGCGTTCAGCTTGCTGAAGGCATAGGGCACCGCAAGATAGGACTCCTGCACGGCCGCATCCAAAAGGTTGCGGTTGCGCAGCTCCATCCACGGCGTCAGCGCACCCTGGTAGTCCCCGAGGGCGGCGTCCGCCCAGCCGATACCGAGGAGCGCCTTGTTCGAATACGGGCCGTTCAGGCGCACGCGTGCCAGCGCCGGCCGCGCGCGCTCGGGCTGGTCGGCCTGCAGGTAGGCGAACCCGAGCGCGACATTGGCCCGGTCGCGCAGCGCCGCAAGCTCCGGGGTAGTGGCGAGCATCGTGCCGACGGCGCTCAGAAACGGATCGGCATCGCTCAGGCGCTTGGTGCGTATCAGCGCCACGCCGAGGTTGAAGCGCGCATAGGCCGACCACAGGTCCGGCCCGCGCCAGTTGGTGAGCACCGAGATCGCCTCATCGAAGCGCCCCTCGTGCATCAGCACGTTGCCGAACATCACTTCGCGCTGCGCCTCGAGGTCCGGCGACATGCGCCCGTTGATCTTGCGCAGTGCCGCGTCCGCCTTCTCGTAGTAGCCACGCGCATACCAGACCTGGGCAAGATAGAACCACGCTTTGTTGCGCACCCCGGTGGGGACATCGTTCGTGAGGATGCTCTGGAAGATCTCGCCAGCCTGGTTGTGCATGCCGAGCTCGAGGTACAAGCCGCCTTCGAGCAGCAGTGCGTCGTCCTCGTGGTGTGGCACCCGGCCCCAGTGCTGGTAGGCGAGCAGGCGGGTGAGCGCCTCGAGGTCAGCGTCGGGGGTGTCCTGGAAGAAGTAAAAGAGCACGTCCCCGTAGTGCAGATCGCGCACGTGGGTGAGCGGCAGCTTCTCCGGATCATGGCGGCGCGCAGCCGCCGCCCCCCCGGTGAGCAGCGCGAGGGCGCCGGCCAGGAGCAGCGCACGACTGAGGCAGCGCGGACTCAAAAGACTATTCCCAGTCCTTGATTTCGAACTCTGGCTGCAGCTTCTTCTGCCGGTCGTCGATCTTCAGTTCCAGGTACTTCGCACCCACGCCCTTCTCGAAGCGCAGCGACGCCCCGCGCTTGTAGGCGCGATCGTTGGGACCCTTGCCATTGAAGAACGCGACCAGTTCGTGCGACCCGACCTTGAGGTTGCCGACGTACAGCCGCTGCACTCCACCCTTCAGGAGCGCATCGACCTCGCGTGGGGTGTAGAGGTAGTTGATGACTTCCTTTTGGTCGATCTTCAGCTGCACCGAATCCAGGGAGAAGAAATCCCCGACGTCCATCGACAGGAATACCGCCACCTGTGTGTTGGCGGGGAACAGCAGCTCCTCCTCGAGTACGAACAGATCCTTGTTGAGATCGACGACGTCCTTCTTCAGGCCTTGGATCTCGGTATCCAGGCCCTTGGTATCGGTGGCGGCGTCCGCAGCCGGCGCGGGCGCCGCAGCTGGTGCCGCCGTGGTTGCGGCGGCTGCAGGTGCCGCGGCGGCGACCGGAGCCGCAGCGCTGGCAGCCGGCGGTGGCGCGCCCGCAACGCCCGTGCCGAACATCGCCGAGGCAGCGAGCGCCGCCAGCATCGCTGCTGCCGCGCGCCGCGGTGCCCGTTCCCGGCAGGTGACTGAGATCGTCTGTGACATGATGGTTCCGATCATTCGTTCAGCAGAGCACGCAGCTCTTGCAGATAAAGAGTCTCGCTGGCCGGGCTGTAGTCACGCAGCACGTGCCGGATGATGCCGTTGCGATCGATCAGCACGGTCATTGGCAGGTTATCGACCTGGTAGGCGCGGCTGACGGACTTCTCCGGGTCGAGCAGCATCGCAAAGCCCACGCCTGTCGAGTGCGCGAAATCCAGCGCCTGTGCCGGGACGTCATCCACACCTACTCCGTACACCGCCAGCCCCGCTGACCGATAGGTGAGGAAGCTGCGGTTGAGCGCCGCGAGCTGCGTGCGGCACGGCGTACAGCGGCTGCTCCAGAAACTCAGCACCACCACCTCGCCGCGATGCTCCGACAGGCGCACGTTGTCGCCGGCGCTCGCACGCAGTGCGAAGTCAGGGGCCACCGAACCCAGGAGTGCATAGGTCGCCTGTGCGGACGCCAGCGTGGCGACCGCGAACGCGAGCATGCCAGCGCACAGTCGCGGTAAGAGACCTGCGCGTGAGACGTCACGCCACATCGGGCCGTCAGGCCGTTGCCAGCTCAATAAGTGATCCTCGCCGCGGGATGCGACCTTAAGGGCCCGCGCCAGCACGGAAAATTGCACAGCGCACTTAACACTGTCAACGAAGTGAGCTGCGAAATGAGGCCTGCCTCCCCTACTTCGGGGGGCGGCGCGCGTCGGCGTAACGCGACAAGAGGGTGGAGGGGGCGCGTGCCGCCGGGCGGCGGCACGCGCACTGCGTCACACGATCGGCGCGAACGCGGTCAGGGCTGCCAGTGCGCTGCCGGAACCGAGGCTCTGGCCGCCGTACGGGGCGAACACGTTCGTAAAGTTCCCGTCGGTGCCCATGAGCCCCATGTAGTTCAGAACCACTGCCTGTACCAGCGCCGTCACGTTATTGGCGACCGGGCTTGAGGTAGTCACCACGTTGCCCGAGGAGCTGTAGTAGCCGATCTGCTGTCCGGCGACGCCGTTGCGCAGCTGCGGGCGGCCCTTGGGACTGTAGGCCAGGAAGAAGGTCGATGACACGGACATGTTGTCACCCTGCCAGCCGAGCTTGCCGCGCCCGGCGACGCTGTTGTCCGGCATGCCGGTTGAGCCGAGCGAGCCGTCACTGAAGACGTAAATCATGACCGCCTGCTGTTTGCGCTGCGCGTATTCGAGCACCGCACCGATCATCTGCCCGGCTTTGAAATTACGCGTCTCACCGGTGGCACGCGTGCCGTCGTGGTAGTCAAAGCCACCCATGGCGATGGTGCCCGCAGCGGCATAGCCGTCGATCACGAGTTTCATGACGGTGGCGGTCGCGGCGCTCTCGCTGTCCTGGAAATCAGCAGGCGTGAAGATGGGGGTCGAACCGCCGGTGATCAGCGGGTCCTGGGTCGGATCCAGGGCCGCCGGATTGCCGAAGGTCGAGGCCGTATTGGCCGAGACCACGTAGTTGCAGCGCATCTGGTTCTTGAGGGCACCATCATCGGCTGCCTGGGTCGGGTCGGAGCTCGGGTAGAGTGATACCCCCGGCGTGCCGCCGTTAGGCGCACTCAGGGCGCCGGTGAAGGCGCCATTCGAGCCGGACGTGTACAGGCCGGTGCCGCCGCTGATGCGCACCTGCGACTCCATGACCGCCACCGATACCGGGTCCGCGCTGGCGCCGCCGGTGCTCACCAGGGCCGTCGCATCCGTGGGTTCGGTGATCGTGGTCGGCTGCAGAGCCGGATTGATGTACTGCATCGGCGCCATCGAGTTGCCGCCCGACACGCTGGAGTCGGTGCCGATGAGCGGCAGCAGCAGCCCCTTGGCTCCGGTCAGGGCAATCGCGTACATCGGGTTGTGCGGATTAGTCTGGGTGTCGTTGTTCGACGTGGCGCAGAACACCGCGCCGTTGGTGCCGGAAGCCGTCGCCGGGGTCGTCGCCTTGCTCAAGATGCCGCGCTTGATGGCACCGTCGGCCTGCCACAGCAGTCCGAGGGACGCATCGACGTTGGCAGTCGAGCTCGGCACCATGCTGCCCGGCACGCCGAGCAGCTCGTAGCCGGCGGTGCTCAGGAAGTTCGCCTGGCCGCCCTGCTGGCCGACCAGCACCTCGGATCCGACGAGGTTGGCTCCGCCGGCGAGATCGAAGCAGATGAACGGGATACCGGCCGCGGCCGTGGGCACGTTGCACTGCCCGTTCGGCAGCAGCGCGGCGATGTCCGGTGACAGCGCGGCGTTCGCGCGGTTCGCCTTGAGCAGCGCGCCGAGCCAGGCGGGCCCGATCACGATACCGCCGCCGGAGATCATCCCCGCGGCCAGGAATTCGCGGCGCGTGCGCGGCCGCGGGTGGTCGTCGTACAGCAACGGCTCGCCGGGAGCGTGCGGGCGAGGAGGTTTTTTACCGATGATCATTGCAATTTACTCCTAGTCCGGATCACTGCAGCGTGACCGCGGCGCTGCCGAGCACCGCCTGGCAAGCCGCCTGGGTCGCTGTGGAGACAGTCGCGGAACTGTTCAGGGTCGGGATCCGCTGCAGCAGCGCGTCGACCTCGCTGGTCACGGCCGCGGCCGTAACCGGCGACACACCGACACCCACCGCATTGTTGGCGAGAGCCGTCTCGACAATCTGGCGATTAGCGAGCGAGGCGAAGAACGAGCCGGCGCTACTGTTCAGGCCGGCGTCGAGCCCGGTGCCGAAGAAGGTGTCCCGGTAGGACTGCGTGCCCACCAGCTGCGCGCAGTACACACCCGCCAGCTGCCCGATGGCCGTCTGCTGGGAGGCCACGAAGGCCGGAATCAGCGGGCTCGGAGGCAGCGACTGCTGCGAGGTCATGTACTGAGCCATCACTGCGCTGTTGGTGAACGGCACCCCGGTGATCTTCGCCATCGTGTGTGTCACGCGCTCGAAGGTCGCGACACCGTAGTCCGGCTGCGGGGTGTTGTTGGGCGTCGGCGGCGGCACGGTCACCGGCGGATCGACGTAGGCGTGTACGGCTGAGCCGAGCTGGTCGAAGGACAGGAAGAACAGGTCGTTGCTCGGTCCGAGCGTGAGCGGCACGACGGTGCCGAGGTTCGAGAGCAGCTGCCCGTTGGCCGCCGTATATGAAGAGCCGCCCAGGGTGGTGCTGACGGTGGTGAAAGACTGTCCCGTCGGTGCCAGCTGACCGTTCACTCCCAGCCGGATGCCACTGAGCTTGAGGCTCGGCGGGATGGTAGCCGTCGGATCGAGGCTGATGAACTTGGGCTGGGCAAACAGGTAGCTGTAGCTGTCGTACTGGGCCGCCTGGAACAGGATGTACGACTGCGGTACGCCGGTGAGCGAGCTCACACCGAACAGCAGGTAGTACTTCTGGCCGACACCGGCGGCGAAGTTCTGCTGGATCTGCGCCGGGGTGAGCGCGCGGTTCTGGATGGCGACGAACTTGATGGTGCCCTGCCACTGCCGCTGGCTCGTCACCTCGTTGCCGAGTACCAGCGCGAAGGTGCTATCCCAGTTGGCGAGCGAGCCGCCCTTGGAAGGATCCGCATCGCCGGTGTACACACCGTTGATGTAGAGCTTCTGGCCGTTGACCGGGTCGTAGGTGATCACGACGTGCTGGAGCGCCGCCTGAGCCGCGCCGCCGTTCGTGGTCGTGATGAGCGGCGGGGTACCGGCCGTACTGGTGGTGCTGCTGCGCGCAAAACCCTCGTACTGCATCACGTCCTGGCCGAGCGTGGCGTTGCGCGTCGTGTTGCTGCCGGAGTAGCTGACGATGTAGGCATTCGCCTGGGTTACGTTAGCCGGCTCGACCCAGGCCTCGATGGTGTACTCGCCTGCGCTCTGGATCATGTTAGCGAGCTTCTGGCTCGAGCTGGTCGAAGCCTGAGCCTTGCCGCCGGCGCCGAAGGTGAGGCCCCAGCCGCCGGCCCAGGTGACATTGCCCGAGATCGTCAGGTCCGCCGCCGGAGTGACACCGCTGGTGTCGTACGCGATGCTGCCCTGACCGGTCTCGAACATGTACTTCGCCACCAGGTTCGCCTCGTAGCGGCTGCCGCCCGAGGCAATGGTGCCCTGGGTCAGGGCGACCGCATTCGAGACCACCAGCGTCGGGTCGATCGGCGTGACCGCGATGCCGTTGGCAAAGGCGTTGAGGGCCGCGAGCATCTGCGCGGCGCTGCCCGGGCAGTCCGGCGCCCCGTTGGAGCTTGGCGTCGGCCAACAGTGATGGAAGTCCTGCGACAGGCGCTGGTAGAAGCGCGACAGCGTCGTCTGCGACAGGTCGATCTTCGGCTGCGCCGCTACATAGGAGTCGGCAACATCCGAGGCATCGGCAAAGTATGGCTGCTGCGCGGTGGCCGAGCTCGGGGTGTGACAGCCGGAGCAGAACTGCGTCACGATCGGAAAGATCGTGGTGGAGAAGCTCGGCTGGGGTGCGATGGCACTTGCCGGGAACTGCTTGCCGCCACCGGCCGCCTGCACCGGCGGCGCGACGAGCGTCACGCTGGTCGTCGAGGACGAGCCGCTACCGATCCAGCCCTGAATCCACACCAGCAAAGTGGCCGCGCAGGCAGACGGGTCTGCAACCCAGCAGTTGTGGCCGCCGCCAACTTTGAGTACGAAGGTCGACTGCGACGGATTGGTGAGGTTCACGAGCGGCAGCGCCGCCTGGTAGGCGAGGTTCACGTCATCTGCGCGCGCGAACTGCGGTGACTGGCCGCCCGCGTGGTGACAACCGCCGCAGCGATCGGACGGGATTACGTTTTGCCAGAAACTAAGTTTGAACGCCTGCACGTCGGCGTTCGCCGGCGGTGGCCCGGTGTAGTCGGAGGCCGAAGTGGTCGGCGCGGTGGAAACCTGGTTCACCGAGGTGGCCGGTCCGCTGCCGCCAGCGCACGCGGTGAGCAGCGCCAGCGCTGCCAGCGTCATGGTGAACGCGAGCGCGCGCGCCGTGCGCGTCGCAGCGCTCAGGGCAAAGCTTTTTCTGACAGTGGGGTTCATTGCGGCGAGCTCCCTTAACTACCCGGGCAGGCGGCAGCCGATTGCTGGAACACCTGCTTGAGTTTGTAACCGCCGGACTGGAAGCTCTGCGTGATGGAGGCGACGGTCGCCATATCCGTGGAGCTCTGCGGTGCCCGGAAACAAACCGCCTGGAAGACCTTGGTGACCTGGCACTGCGCGAACGCCTGTGCCGCTTCGAGCTCCTGGCCGAGTGACTTGGCGCCCGTGCCGCTGCCGGGCAGCGAGGGACTCCAGCCGAGGGAGGCATTGACACCGGAACGCCAGCGGTTCGACCAGCTGTCGTCCGGGGTCACGAAGCCGTAGGTGAAGTTGGTCGCGTTGATCAGGTACTTCGGCTGTACCTGACCTGCCGTGTACTGCATCGTGCCGGTGTTGACGACGTTGCCCAGCGTGCCGTTGAAGTTGTAGTACGCGAACGCCTGCGCCATGGGATCCATGCCGCTGTGACAGCCCACACAGGTGTTCAGGAACACGCGGCTGTCACCACCAGGGGAACGCGCCACGTCCTGCCGGATGCGGTCCGACGGGCGGGTGATATCGGTGAGCAGCGGCATGTCGGCGCAGAAGTGATTTATCATCGTGAAGCGGAACATCGCGCGGTTGGTGCCGTTGATGAAGAAGGCCGCTTCGGCACCATAGGTGGTCAGTAGCCCTGCGGTCGCCGCCGTCGGCGTGCCGTAGACGGAGGACTGGGTGGTCTGCTTCAGAGTAGAGCTGAGGTCGACGCCATTGGCCTCGGCGGTGGCGTAATGCGCGTTGCTGGCGTTCGAGGGTGCCGGCAGGCCGGGCGCATTCACCGTATAGAGAATGTCAGCCGACAGCGCGGTGTTGAACGCCACGTCATCCCGCACCATACCGATCACGGTGGCGGTGTAGTCGTTCAGCGGTGCGAACACCGTCTGGTCACGATTTGACCAGGGCGTGACCATATTCTTCACGACCACGTTGTAGAAGTCCGGCTGCTGAGTAGCGATGGCCGCCGCGTTGAGCAGCCCCTGCTGGCCGGAGCTGCCATTGATGGCGCTGACCATCTGCGCCAGTACAGCCGCCGACGGCTCTTCGCCAACCAAGCGCTCATAGATACGCTTGGCCTGCTCGTTGGGCCCAGCCTGCGCGCTGACCGCCAGCTGCAACAGCAGCAGCACAGAAGCTGCCACCGTCGCGCGACCCGCGTGGTTAGAACCGACCTGTGCTCGTGTATTCATGACATTCATGGCGCGCGTCTACTCCCAAAATGCCGATGCGCAGACCGACTATACGGTCCGCGCAACCCCGCCCCGAATGTCTCAATCGAGTGACGTCGCCTGCGACCGACAGTTTGTGTAGTTGTTGTTCCGCGCTGCTCAATGCGCGGCAAACTGCGATTTCGATCACGGCGTGGGGCTGCTCTTGCGTCTACCTAGTAGCGACGGATGCGCCCCGCACCCTCGGGCGTATGAAACCCGTCACGGGCCGCCAGACGCCGTGACGGAATCGGCGGTCTGGTGATAAGTCATCGAAATGATCCTGAATTACGTTACATTCACACGCGACGGGACGGCGGCGTGATGACGGAGATGCAAATGCACGCGCAGCAGGGTTCGGAAAGTCTGAGGCATTCGACAATGCGTGTCCGCGCGCGGTGCGCGGTGGCGCTGCTTGCCTGCGCGGCGGCCCTGAGCGCCTGCAGCAGCGGCGGCAACATCAACCTCGGTAAGAGCCAGGTCGCCGACCCCGCGACCGTCGACTACCCCATCTTCTACGTGAAGCGTCCGGTGCCGCTGAACACGAACGGCACCTTCATGCAGGATGACCTGCGCCTGATGAACGACATCGTACCGGTGTCAGCCGACCTTTATATGCGCGCCAGCGCCTCGCCGGCCGCGGTCGAAACTAACGTCACCGCGCGCATCACGGCGGGCGCCATGTGGGACGTCAAGGACGTGGATACCTCCGCCGATGGCACCAAGGTGATATTCGCCATGCGCGGGCCGCTGGCGAAGAAGCAGCAGGTGACCAAGCCGCCCTCCTGGCGCATCTACGAATACGTCATCGCCACCGATGATCTGCATGCGGTAATCGATCCCACCTCCGACCCTGATCCGCCGACCGTGCAGGACACCTCGCCGCACTACCTGCCCGACGGGCGGGTCGTGTTCTCCAGTACGCGGCAGACGCAGTCGCAGGGAATTCTCCTCGATGAGGGCTTCCCGCAGTTCTCCTATCAGGACGAGGCGCGGCAGGAAGACGCCGAAGTGCTGGAAGTCATGAACGATGACGGCACGCAGGTCCACCAGATATCTTTTAATCAGAGTCACGATCGCGATGCCACCGTGATGGCGAATGGCCGCGTGCTGTGGACGCGCTGGGACAACTCGCCAGCCGGCCGCGACCAGATGTCGCTGTACTCCTCTAACCCGGACGGCACGGACCTCGAGCTCTTTTACGGTGCCAACAGCCACCTGACCGGAACCAATAACACGGTCGTCGAGTTCAGCCACCCGCGCCAGATGCAGGACGGCCGGATACTCGCGATCACGCGCCAGTACACCGACGTCGACGATGGCGGCGATCTGGTGATCATCGACGGTACGCATTACGTGGAGAACACGCAGGCGCTGCTCGGTAACCCCGGGCTCGCCGGTCCGGCGCAGGTGCCGGCGACCCAGAACGACGTGGTCACCATTCCCGGCCCCTCACCGGGCGGACGCTTCACTTCTGCCTATCCCTTGCAGGATGGCACGGGACGTGTCCTCGTCAGCTGGACACAATGCCGGCTCCTTGATACGACGCAGACGCCTGCGATGGTCGAGCCGTGCACGTCCACCAACTTGAACGTGGCCAACCCCACGGTCGCGCCGCCCCTCTACAGCGTGTGGATGTTCGATCCCTCGCAGAACACCCTGCAGCCGATCATGACACCGGTCGAGGGCACGATGATCACCGACGTCGCCGTGGCACAGCCGCGGCCGCTGCCGAATATCATCCTCGACAAGGTGCCGGGCGTGAACCTCGACCAGGACCTGGCCAGCGCCGGGGTCGGCGTCATCGATATCCGCAGCGTCTACGATATCGACGGTGTCGATACCGCCAACCCGAACATCGCCACGGTCGCAAATCCGGTCGACACGCCGGCCAGCAGCCGCCCGGCGCGCTTCATCCGCCTGGAGAAGGCCGTGTCGATTCCGGACCGCACGCTCGTCGATTTGTCCGGTGCGGCCTTCGGTGCCAGCAACTACATGATGGAGATCCTCGGCTATGCGCCGATCGAGCCGGACGGCTCGCTGCGCATCGAGGTTCCAGCCAACGTCGCTTTCCGTATGGAGGTACTGGACGCCAATGCCCGGCGCATCAGCCCGACCCAGGGCGTGTGGCTGCAGGTCATTCCAGGGGAGGTAGTGACCTGTAACGGCTGCCATCAGCCAGCGAGCGCGCAGCATCCGATCTCACACGGGCGCCAGGATCTGTTCAACTCGGCGTGGCCCGGGGCCGCGACCAGCGGCGCGCCGTTCCCGTTCACAATCGCCTCGGGCCCGGGGGCTTTCATCCCGAACCAGGGCGAGACCATGGCCCAGGCGCGGATGCGCGTCAGTTGCGCCAGCGATACTCCCCCGTGTGCGCAGATGGTGCCGAGTGTGGACGTGCTGTACACGGACGTCTGGACCGACCCGGCGCAGGCCACCCCGGGCGCGCCGATCAACCTGCGCTACGACGACGCCACGCAGTTCATGACCGCATTCCCGACGACCGCGCTGTGCGTGACGGCATGGTCGTCGAACTGCCGCATCATCATCAATTACCCCGAGCACGTGCAGCCGCTGTGGGACCTCACGCGCCAGGTGACCGATCCGACCAGCGGCGCGGTGATCTCCGACCATACCTGCACGCAGGGCGGCTGCCATGCGCCGCTGAACGCAGCCGGCGCCCAGCAGATGCCGGCCGGTAACCTCGACCTCACCAATTCCCCCTCGGCCGCACAGCCGCAGCAGCTCACCTCCTACCAGCAGCTGCTCTTCGCGCATAACATAAGTATCATGGACCCGACGCCCACTGACCCGACGAACACGATCACCGAGTCGGTCGGGCCGTATCTGAATGCAGGAAGTGCGAATGGTGCCCTGTCGAGCCAGTTCATGAGTCGCTTTGCGGCAGGCTCCGCCAGCACGCACGCGGGCTGGCTCAGCCCGGACGAGCTGCGCCTGGTCTCCGAGTGGCTCGACATCGGGGCGCAGTACTTCAATAACCCCTTCGACCCGGCGGTACCGGTCAATTGAGCAAGGGACGGACTTGTTAAGGCGCGCGCACCAATTTGCGCTCGCGGGACTCCTGTTGCTGGCTGCACTGCTCACCCCCGCGGTGAGTGCTGCACGCGAGTACCTGCAGCTCTTCGTCACCGAACCCTATCTTGAGCTGCACACCGGCCCGGGACGCGGCTACCCGGTGTTCCACGTGGTGCCGCGCGACGGCAGCGTCGATGTGCTGTTTCGTCGTACCGACTGGTTCAAGGTGCGCACCGAGCAGGGCGTAGAAGGCTGGGCCTCGCAAAACGACATGCAGAAAGCCGTGCTCGCCGACGGCACTCCGTTCAAGTTCGATCTGGGCGACCGTGCCGGCTTCACCGATCACCGCTACGAGATGGGCATCTTCGCCGGCCAGTACGGTGGCGCCACCCTGGTCTCGGGCTATATGTCGTTCTCCTTTAACTCGCAGCTGGCGCTCGAGGGCTCGGTGGGGCAGTTCCTCGGCAAGTTCTCCAACGGCGAGATCGGCGACATCGGCTTCGCCCATGTGTTCGCCCCGGAATCGCGCTGGTCGCCCTTCGTCACCCTCGGGCTCGGCCTGGTGCACACCGAGCCCAAGGCAACCCTGGTAGCGGCTCCGGACCGCACCGAGCAGAGCGCGTACGTCGGCGGCGGCGTGCGCTTCTACCTCACACGACGTTTCTTCCTGCGCGCTGAATACAAGGCCCACTATATATTCACGAAGCGCAACGAGAACGAGGACGCAGACGAATGGAAACTCGGCTTCGCATTCTTCTTCTGAGCGTGGTGCTGGCCGCGCTGCCCGGTTGCGCCACCGTGCGCCACTGGTTCCACCGCGATCACCCGGCCACGCCCGACACCACGCAGGCCGAGGACGAGAACGCCGCGCCGCCGCGCGTCGTCGACCCGGAGGTCTCGCGCCGCAAGATCGTCGTGCCCAAGATCCGCAGCCGCAATATCGAGGTGGGCCTCGACTACGGGGTGCTCTCGATCGAGGACTTCGGCACCCACCCCTCCTACGGGCTCACCGCCGCCTACCACATCACCGAGGACTTCTTCTTTCAGGCCGAGGTGGGCCGGGCGCGGGCCGGTAATACCAGCTTCGAAACCTTAAGCGGCATCAGCCTGCTTACCGACTCTGAGAGGCGTTTCACGTATTACGATTTGTCACTGGGCTACAACTTCCTGCCGGGCGAGGCCTTTATCGGTCGCGGCCACGCCCTGACGAGCGCTTTCTATCTCATCGGCGGTATCGGGGGTACCGATTTCGCCGGGGACACGAAGTTCACGGTGAACTTTGGCGCGGGCTACCGTGTGGTGCCGACAGACTGGTTGGCAGTCCACATTACGGTGCAGGATCGGGTCTTCCAGACTGACCTGTTCGGCACCTCCAAGCTCACCAATAACATCGAGGCGCGGATCGGAACGACCGTCTTCTTCTGACAGAGGGACGCATCATGAGGAACCGCATCGTTGCCCTTGCCGCCGCGCTGGCCGTGGCCATGCCTGTGCTGGCAGGTACCACCGGCGCTCCGGCCCCGCAGTTCAGCCTCGGCTCGCGCGACGGCAAGGACGTGAGCCTGACCCAGTATCAGGGCCAGGTGGTCATGATCAATTTCTGGGCGAGCTGGTGTGGCCCGTGCCGCCAGGAAATGCCGCTGCTCGAGAGCATATATAAGAAGTACAACAAGCTCGGCTTCACGCTCCTCGGCGTCAATGTCGAACCGGACTCGAAGGCCGCCATCGACTGGCTGAAGGAAACCCCGGTCAGCTTCCCGATCCTGTTCGACAAGGACAGCAAGGTGAGTAAGCTCTACGACGTTGCGGGCATGCCGAGTACGGTTATCATCGACCGCGCCGGCAAGGTGCGCGTCCTGCACCGCGGTTACAAGCCTGGCGACGAGAACGAGTATCTGGATAGCATCCGCACACTGGTCAGGGAGTAAGGCGATGGGCGAGTCACCACAGGGATCCGGCCGCGGCATTGCGGCGCAGGTGGCGCGAGCGGTCGCCACGACGCTGCTGCTGGCAGCGCTCGCCGCCTGCGCTGCCCCGCAGCCCTGGGTGAAGCCCTACGAGCGCGAGCATTTCGCCGATCCGATCATGTCGGCGAACCGTGATCCGGTCTCCAGCATCTACCTCGAGCACGTGTACGAGAGTCGTGAGGGGGCGCGCGGCGCCACTGGCACTGTCGGCGGCGGCTGCGGATGCAATTGACCGGAGAGGCGCGTGTCGCGCGCCCGGACTCCGCCCTGCGCCTGAATCCCTTCACGCGCACGCTGCTGACACTGTGCGTGTGCACCGCACCGGTCATTGGCGGTGTGCTGCCCGAGGACCGGGCCGACGTGATGTACCACTATTACAATGGTGGGGACATCACCGTCGAAGGCCCGTCGGTCCTCATCCGCAAGAAGGTGGGCGACAACCTGTCCTTCACGGTCAACTACTACGAGGACATGATCTCCAGCGCCTCGATCGACGTGAAGCTCTCCGCGAGCCCGTATCACGAGAAGCGCACGCAGTGGAGCGGCGGGGTCGATTACCTGCACGGCAAGTCCATGTACAGCGCCGGCGCCATCACCAGCAAGGAGCCGGACTACAAGGCCAACACCATCTATTTCGGCCTGAGCCAGGACATGTTCGGCGACCTGACCACCCTCAGCCTCGGCTACCGGCGCGGCTGGGACCAGATCTACCGCGATATCAAGGTGAATGGCGACATCATCAACGACCCGACCTTCCACGAGCGCGCCGATCACCGCGGCTACTCGATGAGCCTGAGTCAGATCCTCTCGCGCAATACCATCGCGAACTTCAGCTACGAGCTCTTGACCGACCAGGGATATCTCGCCAACCCATACCGCAAGATCCGCTACCTGTCCCCCGGACAGGGCGAGGGGTTCACGCTCGCCGACCAGGTCTACCCGGACACCCGCACCAGTAATGCCGCCTCCCTGTCGCTGAAGCATTACCTGCCCTGGCACGCTTCGGTCACCGGCCAGTACCGCTTCTTCCGCGACACCTGGGGCATCGTCGCCAATACCTTCGAGGTCGACTACACGCAGCCCTGGCACAGCTGGATCTTCGACGGCACGCTGCGCTACTACAAGCAAAACGCCGCCGATTTCTATAGTGATCTCTTCCCGCGCGCGGACTACCAGAACTTCATGGCGCGCGACCGGGAACTGGCCGCCTTCCAGACCTATACCGTGGGCGCAGGCGTCGCCTACCAGTTCCCGCACTACGGCTGGGCGCCGTGGGTCAACCGCAGCAGCTTCAATTTTCACTTCGAGCACTTCCTCGCCAAGTACAGCGACTTCCGCGACGCGCTGCTCGCCCCCGAGTACGGCGCCGGCAACGAACCGCTCTATCAGCTGAACGCGAACGTCTTCACGATGTTCCTCTCGATCTGGTACTGACGCCGCCCTCGGTGCCACCCCGGCCCGCGCATCCGACGGCGTGCCGCGCTTTCAGTTAAGCTTCGCCGTCATTCGGTCACCGCTCATTGCGGCAACTGTCGGTGAGCGGCGACAGTCACGAAGGGGAATCCTGACCATGCGCATCCGCCACTTGCTCCCGGGCCTGCTCGGAGCCCTCGCCCTCGCCTCCTCCACCGCCGCCATCTCCGCGCAGGCCGCACGCCAGCAGGGCGAGCTTCTGATCGCCAGTGAGGTACTCGAGGAACTGCGCACCGCCCCGGATCAGGGGATCCCCGACCGCCTGCTCGAGCGCGCCTATGGCATCGCGGTCATTCCGAATCTCACCAAGGTGGCCTTCTTCGCCGGCGGCCGCCATGGGCGCGGGGTGCTGGTGGTGCGCGACAACAAGGGACGCTTCACCGACCCGGTGTTCATCAGCATGACCGGCGGCAGCTTCGGCTGGCAGTGGGGCGTGCAGTCGACCGACATCGTGCTGGTATTTACGACCCCCAAGGGCGTGCAGGGCATCAGCGGTGGCAAGGTGACCCTGGGTGCCGATGCCTCCGTGGCCGCAGGGCCGGTGGGCCGCAATGCCTCGGCTGCGACCGATGCAAACTTCAAGGCCGAGGTCTACTCCTACTCCCGCAGCCGTGGGGTGTTCGCAGGTCTTGCGCTCGATGGCACCGTCATCTCCATAGACGACGATGCCAACGAGAACTTCTACAAAAAGCCTGACGTCGCGGCCGCCGACATCTTCAACGGCAGCGTGACCTCCGATGACGACACCGCCCGGCGCTTCATGGCGGCGGTCACGGCGAGCACCGGCACTTCGCGCTCCGCCTCCGCCGCGGGCGCCGCGCCGGCAGCCGCTGCCCCGGCGCCTGCGGCCGCCCCGCGGCCGGCGCCCGCAGCCGCCCCGGCGGCTGCCCAGACTTTCCCGCTCGCGGATCCGCAGCCGGGACAGGAACCCAAGTAAGGCGCAGCGCTAGGCGCCGGTGCTCGTCGGCGCCTCCGGATCCGGAGGTATCGGCAGCGGCTGCGCCGCAGCCCCACCCCCCAGGCGCCGCCGGAACTCGCGTCGCAGCAGCCACAGGCTCGTCAGCGCCTGCAGCGCGACCGTCGCCACGGACAGGTGCCACACCTGAGTCAGGGTGAACCCCGGGCGCGTCGACAGCCACAACGCCGGTATCACGAACGTCAAGAGCCGCGAGCCCGAGCTCAGGAGCGAGGGCCAGGTGTTGCCGAGGGCCTGGAACAGGCCTGAGCAGGTGAAGATGAGCGCCGTGGCCACGAAATTCCACGAGATGATGCGCAGGTAGCCCGCCCCCACGGCGACCACCTCGGGCTGCTGGCTGAAGATGCGGATGAAGGACTCCGGCAGCACCTGGCATACGAGGGTGAGCAGGAGCATCAGCGAGCCGCTCAAGAGTGCCGCCTGCTTGAAGGTCTCGCGCACCCGCGGATACTGACGGGCGCCGAAGTTCTGCCCGGCGAGCGGAGTCGCACCGAAGGCCAGCGCCATGACCGGCAGAAACAGCGCCTGCATCACGCGCCCGCCCACGCCGAAGCCGGCCTGCGCCTCGGGGCCGAAGCTGCGGATCGCAAGGTAGATGACACCCAGAATGACGAACATCATCAGGAATTCACCGCCCGCGGGCAGCCCGATGTTGAGGATGCGCCGGATGGTCGGCCACTGCGGACGCCACAGACGCGTGCTCACGCCCACGTAGTGCTCGAGCCGCGCAAAGTAGATCCACAGCATCAGGACGCCGAGCCCCACTGCGATGCTGCTCGCAAGACCGGCGCCGGCGGTGCCCAGCGGATGGTGCGTCACCCAGCCGGCGATCAGGACCGGCGCCAGGATCGTATTCACGACTACCGTAACCAGCTGCACCATCATCGTAGGCTTCACGATGCCGGTGCCGCGCAGCGCCGAACCGAGGGCAACTAACGCAAACTGGAGCGCCAGGCCTGGGGTGTAGGCATAAAGGTAGGCGATTCCGGCCGCGGCACTCGGCGCATCCGCGGCGACCGCATGCAGGTACGGGGCCGTCAGGAAGATCCCCGCCAGAAGCGTGGCGACACCACAGAAGGCCGACAGCACCACCGCCTGGTTGAAGACGAGGTTGGCGCCCGGCTGGTCCTTGCGGCCCACCGCCTGCGCCACCAGGGCCACGGTGCCGACGCCGAGCATCTGCGTAAGCCCTAGGATGATGAAGGTCGCCGTGCCGGCACTGCTGACGCCTGCGATCGCGGCATCGCTGATGCGTGACACGAAGTACAGATCGATCAGGAAGTACAGCGTCTGAAACAGCATGCCGATGGCGATCGGCACGCTGAGCGCGATGAGATGCCGGGCGATCGGTCCCTGCGTCAGGTCCTTCATCGTTCTTTTCCCTCGCCTCCCTAGTCCTCGCGCGTGCTCTTCGCCCACTTGCGGAAGTCGCGCGTCACGCCCTCGCACATGCGCTGCGCCGCCTTCACGAGCCAGGCGTTCTTGCGCCGGCCAAGATCGGCCAGAATCGCGCGCCGCTCACCAGGCGTCCCCAGGTGCATGTTGGCGGTTTCCCAGCCCATCATCCACAGGAGCCGGCCCTCGTCGTGCCCGCGCGGCAGGCTTGCCAGCGTGATGCGACTGCAGTCAGGGGCCAGGCGGCGGATGAGCCACTGCCCGTGGACCTCGAGGCACGGGTCGGGCACCCGCACCGCGCGGCGGATGAGGGTCATGTAGTGCAGTCCGCGCTGCACGCGCGGATTCCTGGCCCACAGCCAGGCGGAAGGGGCGAGCGGCTTCGCCTCGCGGGCCACCATTCCGCCCCGCCAGTCCGCGAGCGCCACGGTGCGCACCCGGCCGAGGCTCCCGAGCCCCGCCTGCCGATGCACGAAGCGCGGCGCCAGGCCGCGCGCCGGCAGGGCGGCCTCGAGCAGGCGGCGCACCTTCGGTTCGGGCCTCCCTGAAACAGTGCGCAGCGCGCGCATGTTCTCCCAGTACGGCCGCTGGTCCTTGAGGCGCACGACGGCGAGGTCGCGCAGCCAGCGGTAGCGCTCGGCGAGCACGGCCGGCCCGCCGCCCTCGCGCAGTGACTGCGTATAGCCCGCGGTGATCGATTCGCAGGCACGGCGCGCCGAGAGCGTCAGTCGCGACTCCTCGACCGCGAGAATCGCGCTCGCCGCCAGCCGCACCAGGTCCTGGGTATACGGCAGTGTCGCGACCTCGTCGAAATCGTTCACACCCCAGATGAGCCGCCCTTCCGCGTCGCGCCAGGTGCCGAAATTCTCCACGTGCAGGTCACCGACGGCGAGCACCCGCGGGGCTGCACTGATGTCCGCGCACACCTCCGGCCACTGCTGCGACCAGCGATAGAACGTCGCACGCAGGAATGAGAACAGGTTGCCCGCCATGAGCCGATGCTTGAGGTCCAGGTCTCCCCGGAGCACCGGTACACGATGCATGAGCCAGCGTTCGTAGCTGCTGGTGGCCTCCCTGATGTCCACGGGGCGCACATTAGATTAGCCGCCCCCCGCTTGCCACCGGCTGCCCTAGGGGAGCGCCACCGCGGTTGCCGCCAGGGTGCCATAAGAGGCCATGAAGGCTGTCCACCAGCGCCCGGCATCACGGTAGGAGTGCCCGACCCCGGGGAGCGCTATGAAACGGCTGCCCGGCACCCCTTGTGCGAATGCGCGGGCCTCCGGCGCCGGGCACTCACGGTCCTCGAGGCCATGAAGGGCAATCCAGGGACCGGGCTGGACGAGGGCGGGTTGCAGCCGCAGGCCGCCGGCGCGAGGTGCGTCGCGAAGCGCCGCCGCCGGACACAGGGGCCGGGCAAGGTCGAGATCGGCACAGAAGGAAAGCGTCAGAGCGCCGGCGAACTCTGCCGGCCGGCTTTGGGCCAGGGCCACGTAGACGAGGCTCGCGCCAGCCGAGTGCCCGATGAGCACCGGCTGCTGCCCCGGAACCAGGTAGCGCGCCTTGAGGTACAGGCCAAGATCGGCAAGCGCGGCGCCCGCATCGATGCAGGGCGAATCCGCCTGGTTGAGCGCGGCGAGCCACTCGCGTGCGTCTACCCCGGCGACCAGCGAACCGCGCGCGGCGAGCCCTGATGCGATCGCCTCCGCTGGTGTCCCCCAACCCCCATCTCCTGAGAGCAGCACGGCGAGATGCCGGATCGGGCCCTGTGGGCGATAGATGCGCAGGTGCCCAAACGCACCATGGGCGATCACATCCGGGTGCACGGCGGGCCCGGCTGCACTGCATTGGCACAGCAGGAGCGTGCCGATGCACACCCACAGCGCACGGCACGCGCGGCGCACGTTCCATTCCGTCTGTTGCATGTGCCTGACAAACCCGACATCGACTTGAACACCTGCGCCGCACTCTATGCAGCGCGGTGATACGAGCGCAATCACCGGCCGTACGTGACAGCGCCCAAAGCGATCGTGGTAGATTTGTGACATGAGTGGAAGCGCTGCAGCCACGCCCGTCGGATCGCTAGACGTTGCGCTGGCGCACGCCCGACGCCTGCTGCAGAAGGACCCGCGTCTGGCCGCCCGACAGGCGAGCGAGATTCTACGAATCGCGCCGGCAGATCCACGCGCGGGGCTGATCCTGGGCGCAGCCTATCGTCTCACCGGCCGGCTACAGGCGGCGCTGGAACTGCTGGAGGTGCTGGCTCGCAGCCAGCCGCGCGCGGCACCGGTGCACATGGAGTACGGGGCGGCGCTGGCCGAAGCCGGGCGCGCTCGCGAGGCAGTCAGCGCGCTGCGTCGCGCGCTGCAGCTGCAGCCGCAGTCGCCGGACACCTGGCGGCTGCTCGCCGATGAGCTCGACGCCATCGGCGACTCGGGCGGCGCCGATGAGGCGCGGGCCCGCTACCTCAAAGCTGCCACCCGCGATCCGCGACTGATGGAGGCGGCCGCGGCGCTCATCGAGAACCAGCTGCCAGTGGCCGAGGCTCGGCTGCGCGCTCATCTGCAGACCTATCCGAGTGACGTCGCCGCGCTGCGCATGCTGGCCGAGGTGGCGGCGCGCCTGAGACGCTACGCGGATGCGCAGCAGCTCCTGGCCCGCTGCCTTGAACTGTCACCCAGCTTCGATGCGGCACGCTACAACTACGCTGTGGTGCTGAACCGGCAAGGCCAGCCGGCAAGCGCGCTGGCACAGGTCGAGCATCTGCTCGCGCGTGACCCGCGCAATCCGGGCTACCGCAACCTGCAGGCCGCGGTCCTCGCCAATCTCGGCGACTACGCGCTGTCGATCGGCGTCTACGAAAGAGTGCTGCAGGACTATCCGCGCCAGCCGAAGATCTGGATGAGCTATGGGCACTCGCTGCGCACCGCCGGTCGCACGGAGGAGGCCATCGCCGCTTACCGGCATGCCATCGCCATGGAGCCCACACTCGGCGAGGCCTACTGGAGCCTCGCCAATCTGAAGACCTTTCATTTCACGGAGGCCGAACTGGGCGCGCTGCGCGGCGCGCTCGAGCGCAGCGATCTGGCGGACGAGGATCGACTGCATTTCGAATTCGCCCTCGGCAAGGCACTCGAGGATCAGGCGCACTATGGGGAGGCTTTCGCGCACTACGCGAGCGGCGGTGAGCTGCGTCTGAAAGCTCACCCCTACAGCGCCGCCGAAAACGTGGCCTACGTACGCAGTACCAAGGCCGTGTGCACGGCACAGTTTTTCGCCGAGCGCGCCGGGGCCGGTGCGCCCGCAGCTGATCCGATCTTCATCGTCGGCCTGCCACGGGCAGGCTCGACCCTCCTCGAACAGATGCTCGCCAGTCACTCGCTGGTAGAGGGCACCATGGAACTGCCGCAGCTGCCCCAGATTGCACGCGATATTGCCGGGCGGCACGTGCGTAACGAGGATTTTGCGCAAGCGGTCGCGGACCTGCCGGCCGCGCGGCTCCGGGAGCTGGGCGAGCGCTACCTTGAGACAACGCGCGTCCTGCGCAAGAGCGCCGCTCCCTACTTTATCGACAAGATGCCCAACAACTGCGTCTACGTCGGGCTGATCCACCTGATCCTGCCGAACGCGCGGCTCATTGATGCCCGTCGCCATCCGCTGGGCTGCTGTTTCTCCTGCTTCAAGCAGCACTTCGCGCGCGGCCAGAACTTCACCTACGGCCTGGAGAACCTGGGCAGCTACTACCGCGACTACGTGGAACTCATGGCGCACTTCGATACCGTGCTGCCGGGGCGCGTTCACCGCGTCTTCTACGAGTCCATGATCGATGACACCGAGGCCGAGGTGCGCAGGCTCCTCGCTTACTGCGGACTGCCCTTCGAGGAGGGGTGCCTGCGCTTCTACGAGAATGAGCGCGCCGTGCGCACCGCCAGCTCCGAGCAGGTGCGGCGTCCGATCTTCCGCGAAGGACTGGAGCACTGGCGCCATTACGAGCCATGGCTCGACCCGCTCAAGGCAGCCCTCGGCGACGTGCTGCCGGCTTACCCGCAGGTTCCCGGTTCTCTTTTATCCATAAGTCACTTAGCATAAAGCGCCGCTCCTGGGCGCATAAGCAACAAAAGGGGTCTCTTCATGACACGCAGCCGACGCCGCAAACTCAGCCGAAATCAGGGTCTAAAGCGCTGCTCGATCGTACGGCACGGAATCCCTGTTGCGTCCACGCTACTTGCTTCGATGCCCTTCGCGCACGCCCAGGAGGCTGCCCCGGCAGCAGACAGCGGGCTGCAGGAAGTCGTCGTGACGGCGCAGAAGCGGACTGAGAACCTGCAGGACGTACCGATCAGCGTGCAGGTGTTCGACACCAAGACCATCGAGCAGCTGAACGTCACCAATCTCGATGACTACGTGAAGTACTCCCCGAGTGTTTCCTATGTGCGCGGTCAGGGCGAGGGCGGCAACGGCGAGCCGGGCAGCTCCCACGTCTATATCCGCGGCGTCGTCAGCGGCGGCGATGGCAACCATTCGGGCTCGCAGCCGAGCGTCGGCACGTATCTGGATGAGCAACCCGTCACCACGATCGACGGCACGGTCGATGTGCACATTTATGACGTCGCGCGCATCGAAGTTCTCGAAGGCCCGCAGGGCACGCTGTACGGCGCGAGCTCAGAATCAGGCACGATCCGCATCATCTCGAACAAGCCAGACCCGTCGAAATTCGCGGCGGGCTTTGACCTGCAGGGCAACGACATCGACCACGGCAGTGCCGGTTGGGAGGCCGAGGGCTTCGTCAACCTGCCGCTCACCTCATTCGCCGCCGTTCGCCTGGTCGGCTGGGACGAACATGACGGCGGCTACATCAGCAACGTCGCCGGCACCAACGCCGGGGCGTGCATCGTGAACGGCATTCGCACCTTTCCGACCTGGGACGGCCAGCCGTCCAATCCGGTGACGCCCTGCCCGGCGCCGGGCGTGGTCGGCGCCGGCGCGATCAGCAATGCCAGCTCGGTGAGGAACGACTACAACCCCGTGGACACCAAGGGAGGCCGCGCCGCCCTGGGATTCAACCTGGGCGACTGGACCATAACGCCCAGCATCATGGGCCAGGATCTGACCACCGAGGGCTTCTTCGGGTTTGATCCGACGGTCGGGGACCTTAAGCTCGTGCACTTCGGTCCGGAGAGTTCCTCGGACTCCTGGTACCAGACCGCGATGACCATCGAAGGCAAGTTCAGCGACTTCGATCTGGTGTACAGCGGCGGTTACATGAAGCGCACTTCGCACACGGTGGCGGAGTACAGCGACTACTCGCTCTTCTACGATCGCGTCTACGGCTCCGGTGCAGCCTGGGTGGGCAACGACGGCAAGCCGGTCATGCCGCAGGAGTTCGTCATCGGCGGCGGCTACTTCGAGAAGTGGAGTCACGAGCTGCGCCTGAGCACGCCATCCCAGTACCCGGTCAGGGCGACCGTGGGTCTCTTCATCCAGCGCCAGCTGCATAACATCTCGCAGCTCTACACCATGCCCGGCTACGGCTATACGAGCGTGGTGGGCGGTCAGTACAACCAGCCCACCCCGAATCCGGATGGCTTCGCCAACGCGCTGTCCATTCCGGGCTTCGAGAATGCGATCTGGCTCACCGACGAGCAGCGCGTCGACCGCGACAAGGCGGCTTTCGCCCAGGTGACCTGGGACATCACCTCGCAGCTGGCCCTGACCGGCGGCATAAGGCGCTACACCTACGAGAACTCGATACAGGGCTTCTTCGGTTATTCCGCCGCCTACTCGAGCGGCACCGGCCAGTCCCAGTGCTTTGCGCCGGCGACGACCGCTTACGCGCCCTGCACCAACCTGAATGCATACACCAGCGACAACGGCTGGGTGCCGCGCATCAATCTGACCTACAAGTTCACGCCCGACGTCATGGTGTACGCCACCTATTCGAAGGGTTTCCGTCCCGGAGGCGTCAATCGCGTAGCCGCATCGCCGGGCGCAGCTCCGACTCCCTACGCCCCCGACTACCTGAAAAACTACGAGGTCGGCTGGAAGACGCAGTGGCTCAATCACCGCCTGCGCTGGAACGGTGCCTTGTTCTGGGAAGACTGGACCAACTTCCAGTTCTCCTTCCTGGTACCGCCGAGCATTACGGCGATCGCGAACGGCGGCAACGCGCGCATCAAGGGCTTGGAGAACGAGCTGCAGTGGGCGGCCACCAACAACCTCATGCTGAGCGCCAACTTCACGCTCCTCGATCCGGTTCTCACCCAGAATTATTGCGGCACCATCGGGGTGACCTACTGCCCCGACCAGCAGACCCCGTCGGCGTTCAATGGCACCTGGGTCGGTCCGCTCGCACCGGCCGGCACCAACCTGCCGGTGGCCCCGAAGTTCAAGGGCAACGTCGTTGCCCGCTACACCTACAACGAAATGCCGGACTGGACGCCGTACGGCCAGGCAGCCTTCGTCTATCAGACTCAGACCTCACCGGTGCTGCTGCAGAATGAAGCGCAGATCTATGGCATGCAGCCCGCTTACGGCATACTGGATCTGACCGCAGGTATCACGCACAACGCCATGCAGGTCGAGGCGTTCATCTTCAACGCCACCGACAAGCGGGCGCAGCTGTCGCGCTTCACCGAAACCAACCCGCTGAATGACAACCAGGTGTACGTCCTGCCGAACCAGCCGCGTACCTATGGTCTGAAGCTCTCGATGAGATTCTGAGGCTGAACCAGTCTTAGGAAGCACACTGCAGCCTGGGGGGCGCCGCGCGGCGCCCCCCAGGAAGAGGGATAGGCTTCCGCACCCGAATGCGGCACATTCACAGGCGTGCCGCGCCCGGCCTCGCGGCCGAATCCGGGAGTCCGCTTGAACCAGCCCGCCACCGCGGCCGGCGCCGCAACCGCTGCCGCCGGCCGTACCGCCGTGGGAGTCCTCGCGGCCATCAGTTTCTGCCACATGTTGAACGACATGATGCAGTCGCTGCTGCCAGCGATGTACCCGATGCTCAAGAGCGCCTACGCACTCAGCTTCGGCCAGATCGGCCTTCTGACCTTCACCTTCCAGTTCACAGCGTCGCTCCTGCAGCCGCTGATCGGCGCCTACGCGGATCGCCGCGCACGACCCTATTCGCTGGCCGCCGGCATGGGTTTCTCGCTGTGTGGTTTGCTGCTGCTCGCCTATGCCGGCAGCTACGCCCTGCTTCTGTGTGGCGCGGCGCTGATCGGCACCGGTTCCTCGGTCTTTCATCCCGAGTCCTCACGCGTCGCCCGCATGGCCTCCGGCGGCAGGCACGGGATGGCGCAGTCGGTATTCCAGGTGGGCGGCAACTTCGGATCGGCCTCCGGCCCGCTGCTGGCCGCGTTCATCGTGCTGCCCCACGGGCAGCCGAGCGTCGCCTGGTTCTCGCTGGTGGCGCTCTTGGGCATGTTCGTGCTCTTCAACGTCGGTCACTGGTACAAGAGCCACGGCATCATCCGCCAACGCGCGGCCGCCGCGCGTCCTGCCGCTCCCCGCCGCCATGTGGTGATCGCCATCTCGGTGCTGCTCGCCCTCATATTCTCCAAGTACTTCTACCTGGCGAGCATCACGAGCTACTACACCTTCTATCTCATCGATCATTTCCACGTGTCGGTGCGCAGCTCGCAGCTGCTGCTGTTCGTGTTCCTGGGCTCCGCGGCACTCGGCGGGTTCATCGGCGGCCCGCTGGGAGATAAGCTCGGGGCGAAGTGCATCATCTGGGCCTCGATCCTCGGGGTGCTGCCCTTCACCCTGATGCTGCCGCACGCGAACCTCTTCTGGACAGCGCTGCTGACGGTGCCGATCGGCCTCATCCTCTCCTCGGCCTTCCCGGCCATCGTGGTGTACGCCCAGGACCTGCTGCCGGGCCGTACCGGCACCGTCGCGGGGCTCTTCTTCGGGCTCGCCTTCGGCATGGGCAGCGTTGGTGCCGCCGTCCTCGGGGCACTGGCCGATCGCGTCGGCATCACGCTCGTCTACCAGATCTGCGCCTTCCTGCCGCTCATCGGTCTCTTGGCCGCATTCCTGCCCGACGTGCACAAGTATCAGAGCGCCGCTGCCGGTTGATATGCTCGCCGGCATGAAGATCCTGCCGCGGGTGCTGCTCGATGAACTCGCCGCCAAGGCGGCCGCCAGCCCGCGCGCGCGCGCACACCACACGATCCACGCCACCCCTGCGGATGCAGTACAGCGCTTCATCGTGGTGGCACTGCACGACTCGTACTTTCGTCCGCATCGCCACGCGACGCGCTCGGAACTCGCCGTGGTGATGCGCGGGGGGTTCGACGTCCTGACCTTCGAGCCCGAGGGGCGCGTACTTGCGCGTTATGCGGTCGGCGACGGCACCGCGAGCATGGCTTACGAGACGCCCCAGGGCACCTGGCATACGCTGGTCCCGGGAACCGCCGGCGGCGCGTTCCTCGAGGTCAAGGAAGGCCCCTACGATCCGGCCACGGCGGCCGAGTTCGCCGCCTGGGCACCCGCGGAAGGGGATGCGGCAGCGGCCTCGTTCCTGCAATGGCTGCGCATGGCGCAGCCCGGCGATACTCCCCCTTAAGGCGCCCTGACGGCGGCGCTCTGCGCTTTGAGCGCGCCGGCCAGCTCGCCGCCGCCCATGAGGCTGTCCACGTAGCTGAAGTTACCCGTGCGCGCCGCGCGCGCCGCCGCGGCCAGGCCGGTCATGGCGGCCCGGTACAGGGTCGTCGAGAGACTGATGCGTTTGACGCCCGCCGCCGCGAGCTCCGCCAGCGAGAAGGACCTGCCGGGCATGCCCACCATGAAGTTCAGCGGCCGCGTCAGCGATGCGCACACCGTGCGCACGGCCTCAAGATCCGGGAGCCCGGGGGCGAACAGCACGTCGGCCCCCGCGCGCTCGAAGGCCTGCAGGCGGCGCACGGTGTCGGCCAGGTCTGCGCGTCCATGGAGGAAGTTCTCCGCGCGTGCCGTGAGCACGAACGGAAACGGGGCTGCGCGTGCGGCCCGCACGGCGGCCGCGATGCGCGCCACGGCGTGCTCGAACTCGTAGATCGGCTGATCGGCATCGTTGCTGGCATCCTCGATCGAGGCCCCGACCAGTCCGGCTGCGGCCGCCAGCCGAATGGTGAGCGCGGCATCATCGGGCGCATCGCCGAAGCCGTTCTCGAGATCCGCAGCGACCGGCAGGGCGGTGAGCGCGGCCAGGGCGCCGGCGTGCGCGAGCGCTTCCTCGCGGGTGATGCCGCCGTCGAGCTTCCCCAAGGTCGCAGCGGCTGCGGAGCTGGAAGTAGCCAGTGCCGGGTAGCCGAGTTGCGCCATGAGGGCGGCCGAGCCGCCGTCCCAGACGTTGGGAATGACGAACGCCGCGGCCGCGGCGTGCAGCGCGCTGAAGCGCTGGGCTTTCTCGTGTTGCGTGGGCATCGATGTTCCTCGCGCAGTTGCCCGCTCGGGCGGAGTGCGCGACTCTGTCACAACCGCATCCTTTGAGGCCAGAGACGCCCGTGCAGCGCTTGCCCAGCTTCGTCCTCCTCGCCTGCCTCGCGAGCCTCCCGGCCGCGGCGAAGGCTGCGCCGCCGGCCTGCGCGCGCAGCGAGGCTGCCGCACCGGCGCTCGAGCGGCTGCGCAGCGCCCTGGCGCAGGGGCGCTTCGTCGCCTACGAACCGACATCGCTGCAGGTGCGGGATGGTCGCGTCCACGACGCCGAGGCCGACAGCATCCGCGCGGACCTGACAGTGCTGCGTTCGCGCTTCGATGGCCTGATCACTTATGACGCGGTGCACGGCGCGCAGCAGATCGCTCCCATCGCTGCCCAGCTCAAATTCCGCGCGCTCATCATCGGGGTGTGGAATCCGCTCGAGCCTTCCGAGATCGCGGCTGCGCTCGCGACCGCACACAGCTACCCGCAGCTGGTCGCGGGGGTATCGCTCGGCAACGAGACCCTGTTCTTTCACCGCGCCGACGTGGCGCAGCTCGCGGCCGCCTTCGCCGCCGTGCGCACCCACGCGCCGTGGCTGCCGCTGACGACCACCGAGCCGTTCCACATCTTCGAAGCCGCCCCCGGCAGCGCCCTGCTGCCGCACATGGATTTCATGCTGGCCAATGTGCACCCGGTGTTCCAGAGCTGGTTCCGTGGCTCAACCGATGCGGGTACGGCCGCGCAGTTCGTGGTCAACGTGGCCGATCAGCTGGCCGAGAGTTATTGCGGGCCCATCCTCATCAAGGAGACCGGGATGCCCACGGCCCCGGCCGAGGCGGGCTATTCGAACCTGCGGCAGGCGACCTTTTATAAGGAGCTGCGCACGCGTCTGCCGCCGCGTCCCCTCATTGCATTCGCCTATTTCTCGGCCTTCGACGCCCCCTGGCGCCTGCAGGACGCCACCGGTATCGCTGGCCCGCACCCCGAGGAAGCCTACTGGGGACTTTATGACAGCGCGCGCCGGCCCAAGCCTGCGGTGGACCAGTTGGCGCTGCTGGCGCAAGATCCGCGCAGCCGAAACTAAAAACGAACAACTGGGGCAACACCATGTGGAACCAGATCTACGCACCCGTCTCCGGAAGTCTCGGGCTGTCGGCCGTGTGCGCCGCGCTGCCGATTTTCATCATGCTGCTCATGCTCGGCGTGCTGCGCACCGCCGCCTGGAAGGCAGCGCTGGCAGGCGTGGTCACCGCCATCATCGTTGCGGGCTTCGTGTACGGAATGCCCTGGCGGCTGGTCTTCAGTTCCACCATCTACGGCGCGGCTTTCGGGCTCTTCCCGATCGCCTGGGTGGTGTTCTGGGCGATCGCCCTGTACCGCCTCACCGTTGAGACCGGGCAGTTCGACATTATCCGCCAATCGATCGGCGGCCTCACCCAGGACCGCCGGCTGCAGGCGCTGCTGATCGCGTTTGCCTTCGGCGCCTTCATCGAGGGCGCCTCGGGATTTGGGACCCCGGTGGCGGTCGCGAGCGCCATGCTCGCGGGCCTGGGGTTCTCGCCCTTCTACGCCGCGGCGATCTGCCTGATCGCAAACACCGCCCCGGTCGCCTTCGGCGCCATCGCCACACCGATCATTACGCTCGCTTCGGTGACTAACCTGCCACTCGGGGTGCTGAGCGCAGGCGTCGGCCGCATTTGCGCCCCCATCGCACTCTTCCTGCCGGCGTATCTCATGCTGGTCCTCGGCGGCCGCAAGACACTGAAGGCCGTGTGGCCGGCCGCGCTGGTGGCCGGGCTGTGCTTTGCGGTCACGCAGTTCCTGGTCTCGAACTTCATCGGCCCCTACCTGACTGACATCCTCTCCTCGATCGTCGCCATCGTTGGCCTCGTGCTCTTGCTGCGGGTATGGCACCCGAAGGACGACACGGCTGCGGATGTCGCGCCTAAGGACTCCGGCATCCCCGCCGGCACCATATTGCGCGCCTGGATGCCTTACATCTTCCTGGTGATCTTCGTGCTCCTGTGGGGCTACGCGCCCTTCAAGGCCCTGCTCGACAAGGCGAGCGTGTCGTTCCTGTGGCACGGACTGGACGGTGAGATTCAGCGCCTGCCGCCGGCGGTCGCCAAGGCAGGCCCCTATCCTGCGAAGTTCAACCTCAATCTGCTGTCCGCTTCGGGCACCGCGGTGTTTTTTGCTCTGGTGTTCGCCGCAATTGCGCTCAGAGTGCCGGCCGGCAAGGTGCTCACCGTCATTGGCCGCACGGCGCGCGACCTGTCGTTCTCCATATTCACGATCGCCCTGGTGCTGGCGCTCGCCTACCTCATGAACTATTCGGGGGCCACGGCCACCCTGGGCCTGGCATTCGCCGCCACCGGCGTGGCCTTCCCCTTCTTCAGCGCCTACCTGGGGTGGCTTGGCACCTTCCTGACCGGCAGTGACACCTCCACCAACGCCCTGTTCGGCAACCTGCAGGTCGTCACCGCCAACAAGCTGGACCTGTCGCCTGCGCTCATGGCGGCCTCAAATTCCAGCGGCGGCGTCATGGGCAAGATGATCAGCCTGCAGAGCATTTCCGTGGCGGCCGCCGCCACCGGCATGCCCGCGTCCGAGGAGGCACGGCTGTTCCGCTTTACCCTCAAGCACAGCATCTTCCTCGCCGGCATCGTCGGGCTGATCGTGCTGGTGTATGCGTACCTGCTGCCGGGCTGGGGAGTGTGAGCGCGCGCCTGCGCGCCGGTCACTTCACGGACATCTCGACCTTCACCTTGCTGCCGCTCTCAGGCCTGGGCGGTGCGTCAACGATGAACACCCGGGAGGGGTCCACCTCCCCGCCCGACAGCAACGCATCCTGAATGGCCTTGGCGCGGTCCTTGCCGAGGGTGACGAGCTCATCGTCGCTCACCTGGATGTGGCTGATGAGCGCCGCATCGAGATCGTTGATCGCCTGCTCGTAGGGCGGCGCCTCCTTGCGCTTCGCGGACTGCACGGCCTGCACGGATTCGGGCAGCTGCGCGTCCTTGCCGAGCGACTCCCTGTACTGCTCGAGGAGCAGCTTGTAGTGTTTCTCCGGATCGGCGAACACCTCCTCGCCGGCGCTCTGCGGGTGCTTCTTGCCGGCGCGGGTGCCGGCGACGCGCGCCGCGAGTTCCTCGTGCAGCTTGCTCGCCGCCAGCTGCGGGCGATCGAGTTCCGTCGAATAGGTGATTGGCACATCAAGCTTCAGCTGCGGGCGCTCCTTGAGTGACTTCACCAGCGCCGCCAGCTGATCCTGGGAGGCCTTGTCCAGCTCCGCACTTCCGGGGGCGAACTCCACCACGTTCACGTGCTCGCCGCCGCCGAACAGATGCCCGAGAAGCGCGAACGGCGCGGTGGCCACCTTGACGAGGAGGTTGACGAAGGCCTTCCAGATGAGGGGCCTCAGCCGGAACGTCGGATCGTCGATCGAGCCCTGCATCGGCAGGTCGATGTCGATGACACCGTTGCGGTCCTTGAGGAGCGCCACGGCGATCTTGATGGGTGCGTGGATGGCGTCGGGACTCTCTACACGGTCGCCGAGCTCCAGCTGGTCGACCACGAAATGTTGTTTGGCGTCGAGCTTGCGCTGCTCGATCTTGTAGGACACGTCCACCGAGAGCTTGCCCTTGTCGATCTTGTAGCCGATGAAATGCCCGGAATAGGGGTTGACGATCGTAAGATCGATATCCTTGAAGCCCATGGTGACATCGGTGTAGAGCGCGGTGGAGAGCACGTTGAGCTCGCCCCCGATGTGCGCCGGTGAATAGCGGTCGACCTTGCCATTCAATTCGACCTTGGCGCGCGATTTCGGGTCCGAAGACAGGCCCGTGATCGTGCCATTGAGTTTCTGGATACCGACCGAGAAGCTCGGCTTGATCCACAGGTCGGTGTAGTCGAGCGTGGCATTTACCAGGCGCACGGTGCCGATCGCGACCGGAAACGGGGTGGGCGGGGACTGCTGGGCAACCGTCGCCTGCGCGGCCGCCGAGCGCGAGTTTTTCTTCGCGCGCCCGCCGGCGGCCTTTGGTGGCGGCGGCGCAGGCGCCGGGGCGACTGCGGCAGCCGCATCGGCGGGCGCGGCGAGGTCCTCCGGCGCATCGGCGTCGTCTCCCGAGACCGGCTTGGCGACCGTGCCGGCAGGCCTGAGAACCTCTTTGATGTTGGTGGTGCGATTCGGGAAGATCACCATGCGCGCGAACGGCTCTTCCAGCGTCACGGTCTTGATGCGCAGGCTCTCGGGCTTGGAGCGATACTGGATCTCGGAGACTTTCAGATCCTTCCAGCTGACGAAGTCGCGCTTCTGCTGATCATCGATAGTGCGCAGGCCTGAAATCTGCGTGTCGCCCTTCACCTCCGCGTAACCATCGCCGCCGCGGTACAGCAGGTCAAGGCGCGCGCCGAGTGCCCCTTTGAGCAGCGTCATCGACGTGTAGCGCGACAGGTAGGGCTGCAGGAACGGCAGCGCCAGTGCGCTCGCCTCGACGTGTGCGCTCACGTCGGCGCTCTTCGGGGTCACTTTGGCCTTGGCGGCGAGCTTGCCGGTGCCGTTGATGCCCGCATCGACCGTCACGTCCAGCACATCGTCGGGTCGAGTGTTGAAGCCGGCAACGTGGACATTCAGAGGAGCGATTGCCAGTACCAGCGCCGGCTTGACCTCGCGATCCTCCGCGGCAACCTTGAAACCCTCAAGACCGATGTCCGGGGCCGACACCACCCAGGGGGCGGAATTGCCGCCGCTGCTCTGCGCGTGTACCGGGGGCGGCTCGCTCGGGGGCGGAGTTGCAACCGGCGTCGTGGGTGCCGGCGCGAGATCGAGCAGGTTCAGTCGTCCCTGCTCATCCATCCAGACATCGAGATTGCCGCCGCTGAGGGTGACTTTGGCAACATCGACAGTATGTTTCGAGACATCGACGCGCGTGTCGTCGACCTCGATCTTGGCGAGCTTCACGTAATCCTGCGGGCCACCCTTGGGCTTCACGCCGAGGTCGGTGACCGTGGTGTTGTGGATGAGGACCTTGACGGCGAGCGGGCCGCCGCCGGTACTGAGATCGTAGTCACCCTTGACGCCGATGAGCCCGGAGTCGAGCTCGAGCGGTACCAGGTCGCGTATGTAGTCCCAGATCGTGCGGGCGCGAAGATCGATAACTTCGAACCGTCCCTGCGAGGACAGCGGCGTGAGCCTGAGCGTCCCGCTCCAGTTGAACCGCTCCCCGTCCTCGGAGGCCGCCGTCAGTGAATAGGCGTTGCCCCGCTCGCCGACGGTGCTGAAGTCGTGCAGCTCAAAGGTGATGGGGTTGAAGTCCGCCTTGAAGGGGTCGGCGCGGGTCAGGTCCTCGAAGGTGCTGCTGCCGCCGGTCACGGCGAGGCGCCCGATGTACAGGCGCAAGGGCTTGGATGGCTCCGGCTGCGGCTTCTTCGGCTCCTCGGGGAAGCCTTTACCGAGGTCCGCGAGGTTGAGCTCCCCGCCATGGCGTATCACCGCCCGCACGTAGGGCTTGTCGAGGAGAATCTCGCGGAAGCTCGGCCCCAGGCGCCAGAGTGAGGCGAGCTGCAGATCAATATGCAGGTGGGCGAAGCTCAGCAGCGGCTTGGCGTCGGCATCGGGGAGCAGCACGTCGCTGATGTCGAGCTTGAGCGTGAACGGGTTGAAGCGGATATCCCCGATGCGCAGCGCGCGAGCGTAATGGGTGCTGACGAAATCCTGCGCGTAGGAGCGCGCAAAATGCGGCACCGCCCAGAAGCCGGCCGCAGCGTACGCGCCGACCAGCACAAGGACGACGATGAGCGCGATGATGTAGCGTCGGTAACGGCCCATTTTCCGCTTCCGCTCTTCTTCTGCGTGGCCCGGCTATCCTAGTGCATCACCGTCGCCGCGACCATCGGACTGTTGGCACGGGGATTTTTGCGCCCCCGCCCGGGGAGCGCACGCCTCAAACCGGGTCGATCAGACTCGCCTCGTCCGCAAACTTCGCGCTGTTGACACGGCGGCTCACCCGGTAGGCAACCATCAAGTCATCAGGGTACGGCACCAGCGTGGCGCGCGCCGCGGCGGTGCTGCCATGCAGCCACGCCTCCTCGTCGGCAGCTGCGAGCACCGCCGGCATGCGCTGCTTCTCGTTGTGAATCTCGGCGAGCAGCCGGTTCGCCGGCAGCGTGATCAGCGTGCAGGACTGCACGTACGAGCCGTCGCTGCGAGTTGAGCGCTCCCAGAGGCCCGCCACGCCGAACACCTCACGATCGCTCAGGTGCACGAAGAACGGGTCGCGCGAACCGTCTGGATTGACGTGCGGCTCGTAGAAGCCGGCCATGACGAATAGGCAGCGCTGGCCGCGCCTCCAGGGATCGCGGTAGCTGGGTGCGGTCTCGATGCGCTCGACCGTTGCATTGATGGTCGCGGCCTTGAGTGCCACCCCGCCAGCCCAGTAGGGGATCAGGCCCCAGCGCATCATGGCCGCGGCGCGCTCGGCCGATTCGGTTACGACGACCGGCACCTCCTCGGTCGGCAGCACGCGGTAGCTGAGCGGGTATTCCCAGTGGCCGCGCTGGATTCCCATGGCACGCTCGGCCTTGGCGGCCTGCGCCAGGATGTATCTTCCGCACATTCGAAACTGCACCCGCCGTGCGCGCGATCCGCGCCGCGAAAGCATAGCCGAGCGGCCAGCTGCGGCCTCGCGAAATAAGTGGCCGTCCATGCACTTGGATGCGCAACCAGTATGGCGCAGCCGTCGTTACTGTGTGGACGGGTCAAAGATCCCCTCGCCACACTGCGCGCCATGCTGCCGTGGAACTCGATCCAGAAGCTGCGCGATCACTTCGGCGACTACGTGGTCGTCGTGACCTGCCGCGCCTGCCGGCATTCGCGCGAGGTGGCGCCAGCGTTCCTGGCGCGCCATTGCCGCGCCGGCTGGGACGAGCCGATCGCGAACGTCGTGGCGCGCTTCCGCTGCCGCTGCGGCAAGAAGAGCGTCGAGGTGCAGCTCGGCTTCAATCGCAAGCCGCGCGGCTGGAGCAAGAACCCCTCCTGAGCCGGCACCTCAGTGCTGCACATCCTTGCCGCTCTTGCCCATCCGCGGCGTAAGGAAGTCACGCTGCAGGACCCCGTAGAAGGCGACGGTGAAGCGCTGCGCCTCGGCCTGGGTCATGTGTGACCACTCCGGCAGGTAGAAGCCGCGCAGCTCGGGATAATCCGCAAAATAGATGCCCGGGGCGCCGGTGGCCGTCAGCAGGCCGTCCCAGGAGCGCTGGCGCGGATAGAAGCGCTCCTCGTACTGGAGGTACGGGCCCGCGCTCGGCAGGCGCATGAAAATCACCTCCACTCCGCGCGCGCGCAGCTGCGCCACCGCCTTCTTCGCGCGCTCGATCTGTTCCTTTTCGCCCTTGAGCATCTCCTCGGCCGTGGGATCGCCGGGATAGAGCACGAACCCCTCCGCCCAGATGCTGCGTGCGAGCTCCCGGTAGGCGGGGTCAGTCTCAACCTTGCTCCATAGGTGAGCGTTGCGGCCGGCTTCGTAGATGGCAAGCTTGCGCACGTCCGTGAACCAGTGCCGGCCGGGACGCTGCGGCCAGGGCTGCCGCGCCAGCACGGCGCGCAGCGCATAGTCGGCATCAAAGAAGGCGAAGTACGGCTCGATCAGCTGCATCGAGAGCCACTGACCCACGCGCTGCGCCGGTGACTGCTTGTGCGCATACTTCGCCACCCCGAGCGCAAAGCCATCGCCGCTGAAGAACAGCTCCGGCGCCACGCCGATGAGCAGCCGCCCGGTGAACTTCGGGTCGGCCGCCAGGTCCTCGACCGCCGTCATCGGCGAGGTGCCCTCGTAGGAGAGCTGGATCGGGGCGCGGCCTGCCAGGTCCTGCCACACCGGCAGCTGCAGATCGAAGTAGGTGCGCGAAGAGCCGAGGAGCACGGTCGCGTCGCCCTCCCCCTCATCGATGCGCCGCCGCTGGATGGCCCACAGCCCGAAGGTGTTGCGAATGCCGGGAACCACGCCGTAGGCGCGCCAGTAGCCCTCCCAGCCAGCCAGCAGCAGCACGAACAGCACCAGCGCCCCGAGAAGCATTTTTTGCCAGGGGAGCGCAGGCACGGGTCGCTGCGGCACTGGCTGCGCGACCCCGGGTCGGTCCGAGGCCGTGGCGCGCGCGTACTGATCGGGCACCGGTTCAGAACTGGAAGTAGATGAAGGCACTTCCGTCTCCCTGCGCAATGACGATGGCAAAAGCCATCAGCGCCCAGAGCACGCCGACGGCGAGCGGCGGCGTGCGGGCCACGACGGATTCGAGCGTGCGCGAGCGCATGAACCAGTGCGTGATCAGGATGCCGCCGACGATGGCGGCCACCGACAGCAGCGTGAAGGTCGGCAGGATGGGACGCGTGACGCCGTTCTGACCCGCCATCCCCTTGAGCACCACCCACGCCGTGGCGAAGGTCTTGGCGCGGAAGAACACCCAGGTCACGTTCACCAGGGTGTAGGTCAGGAGCCCGAGCCCGAAAAAAGCCCAGGCGCCCGGGCGGTAGCTCGGGAAGCGTCCCCTGAGAAGGCGCTCCACAGACAGATAGATGCCGTGCAGCCCACCCCATGCCACGAAGGTCCAGTTGGCCCCGTGCCACAGCCCGCCGAGCAGCATCGTGGTCATGAGGGCGGCATAGGTGCGGTGTGGTCCGTGCCGGTTGCCCCCGAGCGGGATGTAGAGGTAGTCACGCAGCCAGGATGAGAGCGTGATGTGCCAGCGGCGCCAGAAGTCCGAGAAGCCCACGGCCGCATACGGAAAACGGAAGTTGTCGGGCATCGCAAAACCCAGACACAGCGCCGCACCGATCGCGGTGGTCGAGTAGCCGGCGAAGTCACAGAATATCTGCGCGCTGAAGGCGAGCGTCGCCGCCCAGGCATCCAGCGCCCCCGGCACGCGCGCGCCGTCGTAGACCCGCTCCGCGGCGCCTGACAGAAAGCTGTCCGCCAGCACCACCTTGTTGAACAGGCCGAGGGTCATCAGCGCAAGCCCGAAGCGCAGCTGCTGCGCACTGGCACGGCGGGGCTCGGCAAACTGCGGCACGAGCTCAGTCGGGCGCATGATGGGGCCGGCCACGAGGTGCGGGAAGAAGGTCACGAACAGCGCGTAGTCCAGCAGGTTCCTGGCCGGCGCGGCACGGCGCAGGTACACGTCGAGCGTGTACGACATCGTGGCGAAGGTATAAAACGAGATGCCCACCGGCAGCACGATGTCGTAGTGCGCTGGATGGTAGGCAACGCCGATCGAATTCATCAGCGCGCTGAAGCTGTCGAGCAGGAACTGGCCGTACTTGAAGTAGCCGAGCATGCCAAGGTTGGCGATCACCGACAGCAGCATCCACGCGTGGCGCGTGCTGGCGCGACGCGCCCTGACCAGGCCCTGCGCGGCATACCAGTCAACAACCGTCGACACCCACAACAGGATGACGAACGGCGGGTTCCACGCCGAGTAGAACAGGTAACTTGCGATGAGCAGGTTGACCTTCTTCACCGTCCAGGGCAGCGGCAGCGAATGCAGCGCCAGCACGCACGCGAAGAAGACAATGAAGGTCAGCGAATTGAAGACCATGTCTCACGGTTCCCGCGGTCGCAGGCCCGCGCCCCCTTGCCCATGTTAGCCACCCGTCTAGTGCGGGCTGCGGCCATCATGTCCCGGAGGGTTTACTAACGCAACGACTAAGCCGGCTCAATCAAACACCAGGTCCGGGGTACGTCGATGCGCGTGGCGCACCGGGCGCCGCTGCATTTCGCGCCGTCAGTGACCAGGGCTGCCCAGCAGCGGACGCCGGCGGCTCCTGAGGTACCCGAAGGCCGCACACAGGCCGGCGAGAAACGGCATGCCGAAGGCGAGCGTGGGGCGGAATTGCTGCGTGAATGCCGTGGTCACGAGCACCGCGATCATCAGCGCCGCGCCGAGCAGCGTCGTCAGCGGAAAACCGATCATGCGAAAGGCGCTGCGCGGCTGCCCCCCTTGCGCGCGGCGGAAATAGTAGTGGGTCACGAAGATCATCAGCCACGTGAACATCGCCCCGAAGGCGGAGATCGAGACCATCAGGAGGTAGGCCGATTTTGGGGCT